>ERZ773063.1235-NODE-1235-length-15414-cov-5.917443_pt1 | contig 15414 bp, 17 predicted proteins | sample MGYA00580625_ERZ773063 | MGnify/ENA primary metagenome ERZ773063 (study PRJEB29015, sample SAMEA2738022) | human oral metagenome | biome: human oral; feature: human-associated habitat; material: dental | place: China | collected 2042 ...
GAGATCCGATTTATCGGGAAGATGGGAAAGTTATAAAAGGACCGAATTATTTTCCGCCAAATTTAAAGAAATTTTTTGAAAAAAATGATAAGTAGTTTTTGAAATAAAAAAATTTATTCTGTCTAAATAGTGAAAATACTTGTAAAAATTTGAGAAATATGATAAAATATAAACCGATATGTGAAGAATTTTAACTAAAAAAATTAGTTAATTAAAAGTTATAAATAGTGAAAGCTATATTCAAAATTAAGAAAGGAGCTACTAATTTTAGTAGGGTGAAAAACAATGAGAAGATGTGAAGTTTTTGGAAAAGAAGTTAGCCACGGAAATAGAGTAAGTCACTCTCATAAAGCTACAAAAAGAATATGGAAACCAAATTTACAAACAATGCTTTTAAATATTAATGGAAGTGAAATAAGAGTAAAAGTTTGTACAAAAGCTATGAAAACATTGAAAGGAAAAAATGTTGATCAAGTTAAAAAAATATTATTAAAAAATATTAAAACATTAAGTCCTAAAATTCAAAAAGCATTATTTTCAGTAAAGTAAGTTATTAATAACTTACTTTTTTTTGAAAATTTTAAATTGTTTTGAAAAAATAAAAAAAATGAAAAAAAGTGTTGACATCTAAAAGTATATATGATATAATTTCTCTTGTCTGTGAGATATTAAGATTTTATAGATACGATGTGCGGTCTTCGTCTAGTGGTCAGGACTCCAGGTTTTCATCCTGGCAACAGGGGTTCGACTCCCCTAGACCGTACCAAGTATTAATTATGGTCGCATAGCTCAGTTGGGAGAGCACCTGCCTTACAAGCAGGGGGTCATTGGTTCGAGCCCAATTGTGACCACCATTTTTTTTGGAGGTGTAGCTCAGCTGGTTAGAGTGCTTGCCTGTCACGCAAGATGTCGCGAGTTCGAGTCTCGTCACTTCCGCCATAAAATTTGATTGCCGCTTTAGCTCATCTGGTAGAGCAACTGACTTGTAATCAGTAGGTGGTTGGTTCGAGTCCGACAAGCGGCACCATAAAAAATTAATAATGTTGTGGAGAGGTTCCCGAGTGGCCAAAGGGATCAGACTGTAAATCTGCCGGCTCAGCCTTCGAAGGTTCGAATCCTTCTCTCTCCACCATTTTTTTTTATAAAAATTTTAATATGAAAAATCATATAATTTCATAGGAGGAAATATTAATTATGGTTAGAAAAATAAAAGGAGCAGGAAATAAATCAGGAGGAAGCCAACAAGATATTATAAAACAAGCTCAAGTGATGCAACAAGAAATGTTAAAAATTCAAGAAGGATTAAAAGATAAATTTGTAGAAAGTTCTGTAGCTGGTGGTGGAATCACTGTTAAAGCCAATGGTCAAAAAAAAATAGTTGATTTATCAATTTCTTTAGATGTTTTAAAGGATGCTGTTGAGGAAAATGATTCAACAATAGTTTCAGATTTAATTATAAATGCAGTAAACGAAATTTTAGATAAAGCTGAAGAAATGGCTGAAAAGGAAATGGAAGTTGTTACAGGTGGTGTAAGCATTCCAGGATTATTTTAATAAAAATTTAGATTTTTTGTAGTTTTCATGCCATATAAGAATAAACCAGAACGAAACTTCTGGTTTTTTTATAAAAAAATAAAAAAATATTTGACAAATTATATAAAATATGATAACATACTTTGTGTAACGTGTGGGTGGATGTCCGAACGGCTAAGGGACCGGTCTTGAAAACCGGCGAAATCGCAAGATGTCTGGGTTCGAATCCCAGTTCACCCGCCATTAAATAATTTTGGAGAAGTGGCAGAGATGGCCGAATGCGCTCCCCTGCTAAGGGAGTATCCGGGCTAAAACTTGGATCGAGGGTTCGAATCCCTCCTTCTCCGCCATTTTTTTATAAGAAGGTTTTTTTGCATCTGTAGCTCAACTGGATAGAGCGTCTGACTACGGATCAGAAGGTTATGGGTTCGACTCCTGTCAGGTGCGCCATAATTTATTAAATAAAAAAAATATTAGACATTGAAAATCAATAAATAGTTTTTATTGGTTTTTTTATTTTAAAAAAAATTTAAGGAGAATGAATGGAAGAAAATAAAGAATTAGAAAAGAAAAAAAATATCAATAAAATGATAATAATGATGTTTTTGTGTGTAATTGTCTATAATTTTGGACATCCTGGAACTCCAGCGCTAATTGAAATGAGAGGATGGGAAAAAAGTGTGTCAGGAGAACTTTTGGCATTTATGAGTGTGGCTATGTTTATTTCGTCGCCATATTTGGGAGCTATTGCAGATCATATTGGAATGAAAAAGTTATTTATCTTTATGCCGTTTATCTATGGGACTTCTCAGTTATTTTTTGGATTTGTTCCCCAATTGCCTTTGGTATTTATCGCAAGAGTTGTTTCAGGATTCGCATCTGGTGGGACTTATGCGATTGCTTTTGGGTATGTGAGTCAACTGTCGAAAAGTGGCGAGAAAGCTAAAAATATTGCCAAAGTCAGTTCGGCTACTGTAATAGGTGGCGCAATTGGTCAGAAAATTGGAGGAATGGTCGCTGATATTGACCCAAGATATTCTTTTGTACTGCAGTTTATATGTGGAAGTATCGTTTCCATTATTATATTATTTCTTATGAAAGAAATAATTTGCAGAAAAGATAAAACTGAAAAGCTTGATCCAAAAAAATTAAATCCATTTGCGACTTTTAAATATATAAAAGATTTGGATAATTATTCAAGATATTTTTGTCTTATAATTTTATTATCTGGAATAGGAATTTATTCATATGCCAATGCGCTTAACTATTTTTTGCGGTTTAATGAAAAAGTTTCTTCAAATACAATAGGAACTTTTGTGATGTTTTCTTCACTTACCGCTTTTTTTGGAACGGCATTTTTGCTGGAAAAATTGGTTTCAAAATTTAAAGAAAAAAATATTTATAAATTTATGATTTTGATTGGAATAATTTTTATGGCAGTAATTTTGTTTGAAGTGAAATTGGATGTGATTCCGTATGTTATAATGGCAATTTATACGATGTCTTACGAAATGGTGAGATCACTTGGAAATACAATTATTGCTAAAAGATATAAAGAAAATCAAGGAAAAATTTTAGGAGTGGCGTCCGCTGTTGGCTCGCTTGGAAATGCGATTGGCTCCCTTTTGTCAGGACATCTTTTGAAAATGAGTGAATTTTTGCCTTTTATTACAAATATTGCTGTAATGGGAATTGTATTTTTACTTATTTTATTTAATAAATTTGATAAAGAAAAAATAGAAAAAAACTAAAATTTATGATAAAATTAAAAAAATTGTAAAAAAATAGAGAAAGGAAATTTATGTATAATTTTAGTTATTTCAGTCCAATTCATATAGAAACATTTATTGTTTCAGCATTATTCTGCACTTTGCTGCTTTTTGTTCCAAAAATTTTTAAAAGACTTGATTTGAAAAAATATTCACTTTTTTTGGGGTATTTTTTGCTATTTTTTAAAGTTGTTGATTCTGTCTATCGGGTAATTTATCAAAAAGAGCCAATCTATAATGTGATGCTTGTTCATCTTTGCAACTTTGTGGCAATCTTTGCTGCTTTTTATCTAATTTTTAGGACAAAATATTTGTATAATGTCGTCTATTATCTATCTTTCGGTCCTATTTTAGCGCTAATTCTACCAGGAATCACGAATTATTTTAACAATTACTATGTCTATATTTTTATGATAATGCACGCTTTGATTGTTTTTACAGTTGTATTTGGAGCAAAATATTTAGATGGAGAACCTACGAAAAAAGGGCTTTTTCAATCTATAGTAACTTTACTTATAATATTTTTGTATGCCGCATTTTATAATTTTTTATTTAAAGATATAAATGCAATGTTCTTGCGAGAATATATTGAACCTAGAATATTTGGATTTATAAAGCCATTTTGGATATATAGGATTGTTTTAATAATTGGAATGGTATTATTAGAAGTTTTGCTTTATTTTCTTTCAAAAATAAAAGCAAAAAATGAATTCGATTAGATTAAAAAAGCACAATTTATCCCGTATTAAAAAAGGGGGGGATTATTGTGCTAGTTCGTAAAAAAAAAATTATTTTTCAGTTTTATTGCTTTCTTCTTCAAATTTATCAAGTATAACTTTTGTTATTTCTTGACGTAATTCAGGAGTTATAGGATGAACTATATCTTTAAATTCTCCATTTGGCATTTTTCTAGAAGGCATTGCTACAAATAATCCATTTTGACCGTCAATTATTTTTAGACCGTGTATAACAAAGCTATCTTCAAAAGTAATGTCAACATGTGCCTTTAATCTATCATTGGCATCTTCAGGCTTTTTTCCAATTCTAATACGAACATCTGTTACTTTCATAAATTTTTCTCCTTTTCTGTATGTTATTTGTTACCTTTTCAATATAATTATACCCCATTTGTTGCAAAAAACAAGAGATTTTCCTGATATTTTTTATACTTAGATAGATAAGGAATTATTTTTTTTATAAAATAATTTTTGGAAATTAAAAAAATAAAAATTTTGATTTTATTTTAGAATGTGTTAAAATTAGCAAAGGAGGTATTTATGTACAAAGCTATTGTCAGTGATTTGGATGGAACACTTTTGAATGAAAATCACAAAGTTAGTCCATACACAAGAGAAACTATTAAATTGCTCTTGAAAAAAGGCATAAAGTTTTATATCGCAACTGGAAGAAGTTATCTTGGCGCAAAGGAAGTTATGGAAGAAATTGGACTAAAAATTCCATTAATTACATCAAATGGAGCGAGAATTTTAGATGAATCTGGAGCTGAAATTTATGTGAATAATCTTGCAAGAAAATATGTCGAAAAATTACTTGCGATGGATTACAAATCATTTGGAAGTGATATTATTTTAAATGGATATTCAGGCAGCAATTGGTATGTGACTGAAGATGCACGAGCTTATTTTTATGCGCAAAAGCCAGAGAGAAAATTGTATCCAGAACAGATTTCTTTTGAAGATTTTAGCACTAAAAATTTTTCTAAAATATTTTTTTTGGGTAATCATGAAAATCTTTTGGAATTGGAAAAAGAAGTTAAAAAAGTTACCAATGACGAAACGAATATCGTTTTTGTAAATAAAAGAAGTTTGGAAATTTTTTCAAAAACTTGTGATAAAGCTGTCGCAGCTAACTTTTTACTGCAAAAAGATGGACTTACATTAAAAGATGCTGTGTCTTTTGGAGATGGAGTCAATGATTATGATTTAATAACGCGGACGGGACTTGGATTTGCAATGAAAAATTCTATTTATAGGCTAATGGAAAAACTTTCTGATATAGAAATTATTGAAAGTAATGAAAATGATGGAATGGCTAAAAAAGTGCGAGAAATATTTGATTTGTAGTTTTTTGAAGTGAAAATTGTAAAAAAAAATTATTTTTAGAAAGGAAACTGTTATGAAAAAATTAGCATTGGTTGTCGATGACACACCTTATATAAGAGAAGATATAAGAGATATATTGGAAGAAATGGGATACGAGGTATACGAAGCAAATGACGGACTGGAAGCTTTGAGAATGTATAAAAAAATAAAACCAACAGTTGTAACAATGGATATTAATATGCCAAATATGCATGGACTTGCGGCTACAAAAGAAATTTCAAATTATGATAGGAATGCGAAAATATTGATTTGCAGCACAATGGTGATGTTTCCGAATTATCAGAAAATGGGACGTGAAGCAGGAGCAAAATCATTTTTACCAAAACCATTTACTGATGAAGAATTTATAGATGCATTTTCAAAATTATTCTTGTAAAATTGAATTTACTGAATAAATTAAAAAAATTAGGAAAAATTTTTCATATACGGTAAGATTTTAGACGCTATAAATGAGTTTATTAAGTTAAAAAGATTTTTATAAAAATTCGCAAAAGGAGACAAAAAATGTATAAAGCAGTTATTAGTGATTTAGATGGAACATTAATTGGCAAAGGGCATTATATCTCGCCTGTCACTATTGATACAATAAAAAAAATAATGGAAAAAGGCATTAAATTTTATATTGCTTCTGGAAGAAGCTATGAGCAAATTGGTTATGTGACAGAACAGCTTGACATAAAAATTCCTGTGATTGCTGCAAATGGTGCAAGAATTTTTGATGGAGATGGGAAGTTGATTTATGAAAGAGGATTAAATAAAGAAGATTCTGATGCGATACTTAATTTAGATTATAGAAATATTGCAAAAAAATCTCATCTCAATATCTTTTCTGGAAATGAATGGATTATAACAAAAGGGACAGCACAAGATGTCTTTGACAGAATAACTAATCAAGTAAAAGTGAATTTTAGGGAAGTTCCAGAAACAGAATTAAAAAATTTGGATATTTTAAAAATTTTTTATATTGGCGACCACGAAGAGCTTTTAAAATTGGAAAAGGAGATTTTGAAGGTGACTAAAGGTGTAAATGTGATTTTTGTTACAGATACATGTATGGAAATTATGTCAAAAGGAGCTAATAAAGGACTTGCAGCGAAATTTTTGCTGGAAAAGGAAAATGTAAAATTGGAAGAAGCTATAGCTTTTGGCGATGGAGAAAATGACTTTGAGCTGCTTACGATGGTTGGAAAAGGTTATGCTATGGGAAACGCCATTGATAGACTGAAAAATTTGTTGCCAAGTGATTTTGAATATGTAGGAAAAAATATGGAAGATGGAGAAGCGCTAAAATTGCAGGAATTGTTTTTAAAATGAATTTTTTTATTTGTTTTTTGTAAGGAGAAAAAATTTTTGATTTCTCCTTGCAGCTAGTACTTATTTTAAGAAATAAAAATTTGAGAATTTTTTAGGTTGGCAGTTGACAATTAATTATATTTTTGATAGAATGAACAAGTAAAAAATAAAAATAAAAAAATGTAGGATAGTAGGTATAATTTGCACTTTTTTGCAAATTTTGGAAGTGAAAATGAAAATTATAAAATGTAGTTATTGGTAGGAAAATATGCGTTTTTGCATAATTTAGTAGTATTGAATTTAATAAATTTTTTAAAATTAGTAATTTGTAAATTTTAGTTTATAAATTAAATATTTTTTAGTAATAAAAATTCTGTCAATGAGTTTCTTTTTATAAATTTATTTTATTGAGTTTTTATATAATAAAATATAAGTGCGATTTTCAACTCTCCTATTATAGAGAGTTTTTTTATTACAAAATAAAAAATAAATGGAGGAAAAATTATGATTATAAAAGTAGATGAAAATATTTCACAGGAAAATATGGAAAAATTATTGAAAAGAGTGGAAGAGCTTAATTTAAAGCCACATTTGTCTTATGGAAGTGAATATACAATAATTGGATTAGTTGGAGATACAAGTGTTATAGATGTGAACAGAGTTTTGACAATTGAAGGAGTGCTTGATGTGCAAAGAGTGCAAGAGCCGTACAAAAGAGCGAGCAGAAAATTTCATCCAGAAGATACGGTTGTAAAAGTGGGAGATGTAGAAATTGGTGGAAATAATCTTGTGATGATGGCAGGACCTTGTTCGGTTGAAAATGAAGAGCAAATTATGACAGCGGCAAGAATAGTGAAAAAATATGGAGCAACAATGTTAAGGGGTGGAGTAGTAAAACCAAGAACATCGCCATATGCGTTCCAAGGTCTAGGAATGGAAGGAATTGAATTGATGAAAAAGGCAAAAGAGGAAACAGGACTTCCAATAATATGTGAAGTGATGTCGATTTCACAATTGCATGAATTTGGTCCACACGTTGATATGATTCAGCTTGGAGCAAGAAATATGCAGAACTTTGATTTATTAAAGGAAGTTGGGAAAACAAATATTCCAGTACTTTTGAAAAGAGGACTTAGTGCAACAATAGAAGAATGGCTTATGTCGGCTGAATATATTTTGGCAGGAGGAAATGAAAATGTAGTTCTTTGTGAAAGAGGAATAAGAACTTATGAAACCGCTTATAGAAATGTGCTTGACTTAAATGCAGTGCCAATGATTAAAAAATTGACACATTTACCAATAATAGTTGATTCAGCTCACTCTACAGGAAAATACTGGATGGTAGAACCGCTTGGAATGGCAGGAGTGGCAGCAGGAGCAGATGGACTTATGGTGGAAGTTCACCCAGAACCAGATAAAGCGTTGTCAGATGGACCACAATCATTGAAAGAAGATGTATTTAAACATCTGATGGAAAATGTGGAAAAAATTGCGAATGTATTAGGAAAAAGTTTTAAAGCAAAATAATTTTGTTGAAAAATAGATTTTGTTTTTAAAACTTTGAAACACTTGAAATTTTATAAAAAAGTATGTCAGCAATAAATTATAAAAAATTAGAAAATTTGATAGAACAGAATAGAATAAAATACAATACAATAGGATAGAACTGAAAATAAAAAAAGAAAAGAAAATAAAGTAAAAGAAAGCAAAAGAAAGGGAAATAAATTTATGATTATAAAAGTAGATGGGAAAATTGATAAAAGCGTGTTAGAAAGATTGATAAAAAGATTGGAAGAAGAAAATAATGTTAAAGTGAAGCCGATTATTGGGGCAGAATATTCAATTTTAGGACTAGTTGGAGATATTAGCTCTATTGATATTAAACATATTCAATCTTTGGAATATGTAATTGATGTGCAAAGGGTGCAAGAGCCGTATAAAAGAGCAAGTAGAAAATTTCATCCAGAAGATACGATTGTAAAAGTAGGAAATGTGGAAATTGGAGGAAGTAATCTTGTGATGATGGCAGGGCCTTGTTCAGTTGAAAATGAAAAACAGATAATTGATACAGCAAAAGCTGTTAAAGCCGCAGGAGCAACTATTTTAAGAGGAGGAGTAGTGAAACCTAGAACATCTCCTTATGCATTTCAAGGACTTGGGATGGAAGGTGTTAAACTTATGGAAAAGGCAAAAGAGGAAACAGGGCTTCCAATAATATGTGAAATTATGTCAATTTCTCAACTTCACGAATTTGGTCCACACGTTGATATGATTCAGCTTGGAGCAAGAAATATGCAGAACTTTGATTTATTGAAAGAAGTTGGAAAGACAAATATTCCAGTGCTTTTAAAAAGAGGACTTAGTGCGACAATAGAAGAATGGTTGATGTCAGCAGAATATATTTTAGCTGGCGGAAATGAAAATGTAGTTCTTTGTGAAAGAGGAATTAGAACTTACGAAACAGCTTATAGAAATGTACTTGATTTAAATGCAGTGCCAATGATTAAAAAATTGACACATTTACCAATAATTGTAGATTCAGCTCATGCGACTGGAAAATACTGGATGGTAAAACCGCTTGCAATGGCAGGAATTGCAGCTGGAGCAGACGGACTTATGGTAGAAGTGCATCCTGAACCAGACAAGGCATTGTCAGATGGGCCTCAATCATTGAAATTTAACGTATTCGAAGATTTGATGCAAGATGTGGAAAAAATTGCAAATGTGTTGGGAAAGAGCTTTGAAGCAAAATAAATTATTTAGCTAATGAAGGAGAAAAAAATATGATTGTAACAACTACAAATAAAGTTCAAGATAAAGAAATATTGGAATATAAAGGAATTGTTTTTGGTGAGGTTATAACAGGAATTAACATTTTAAAGGATATAGGAGCAGGAATTAGAAATTTTTTTGGTGGAAGATCTGGAGGATATGAGAAAGAATTGCTAGCAGCTAGGACTGAAGCTCTGAAAGAAATGGAAGAAAGAGCAAAAGATATGGGAGCAAATGCCATTGTTGGAGTAAAAATGGATTATGAAGTGTTGGGTGCTGATAATGGAATGCTTATGGTTACCTGCAGTGGTACAGCTGTTGTAATTTAAGATTAAATTGTGAAATGAGATAGAATTATGATGAAAAATAATTTGAAAAAAATAGAAGATTTGACGGTAACGATTGTTGGGCTTGGAGTGATTGGCGGGGGATTTGCTCAAAGCTTAAAAAATATTGGGGTAAAAACAATTTATGGGATTGATATTGATGAAGGAACTTTGAGAAAGGCTGAAGAGAAAAAAATTATAACCGAAGGATTTGTAAAGACTAAAGATCCTTTGAAAAAATCGGATTTGGTTGTAGTCACGCTTTATCCGAATATTGTGAAATCATTTTTTGTAAATAATATTGAAAATTTTAAAGACGGTGCGATTATTACTGATGTTATTGGAATTAAAGGGAAAATAATCGAAGAGATAGATCCGTTTATTGAAAAAAGTGAAAAAAAAATTGATTTTATTTTTGGACATCCGATGGCGGGGCGTGAAAAGAGAGGAATTGATTTTGCGGATAGCCGTGTTTTTCAAAATGCGAATTACATTCTTATAAAAGATAAAAAGAATAAAAAAGAAAATCTGGATTTGTTGAGTGAGATAATTAAAAAAATGGGATTCAAAAGTGTAAGTTTTTTGACCGCTAAAGAACATGATGAAATAATTGCATTTACAAGTCAGCTTACTCACGCAATAGCGGTTTCACTCGTAAACAGCGACAATCAAAAATATGATACAAATAGATTTATCGGAGATTCCTTCAGAGATTTGACAAGAATTGCCAAAATTAATGAAGACTTGTGGTCAGAATTATTTTTGGGAAATAAGGAAAATTTGTTAAAAATGATTCAGCAGTTTGAAAATGAACTGGATATAATAAAAAATGCTTTGAAAAATGATGACATTGGAACATTAAAAGAGCAGTTTATAATTTCCACAAGAAGAAGGGAAAAAATAGACTAAAAGATTTTTAGTTTTAAATTTTTCTAAAAAAAATAAAAATAAAATAAAATTTTTTAAAAAAAATCAAAAACAAAAACAAAAAAATATAAAAGATAAAAAATAGTGAGTGCTTTCACAAAAAAAGAGTTTTGTAGTCAAAGCCTCACTTTTGAATTATAAAAATATAAATATTTAGGAGAAAAAATTATGAAAAAATTACGTGTTGGTTTGGAAAAAAATTCTTATGATATTTTAATTGGAGAAAATTATGCGAAAGATTTTCCAAAATATATAAAAGAAATTTATAGCGGGAAAAAATTATTTGTCATAACTGACTCGAATGTGAACGAAATTTACAAAAATATTTATGAAAAAATGTTTGGTGGATTTGATTACACGGTTTATGTACTAAAAGCTGGAGAAAAAAACAAACATATTGGAATTATGCCGGAAATTTATTCAGCGATGGTAGAAGCTGGTGTAAAAAGAAAAGATTTAGTCGTGGCTTTTGGTGGTGGAGTTGTTGGCGATATTGCAGGATTTGCAGCGGCTTCATTTTTGAGAGGAGTTAATTTTATTCAAATTCCTACGACAATTGTTTCACAAGTTGACAGCAGCGTTGGTGGAAAAGTTGGAGTTGATTTGCCTGAGGGGAAAAATCTTGTTGGGGCATTTCATCAACCGAAACTTGTTTTAATTGATAATTATTTTTTAAATACATTAACAGATAGATATTTTTACGACGGATTTGGGGAAATTGTGAAATATGGATGTATTTATGACAAGAAATTTTTTGATAGACTTGTGGAAATTGTGGAAAAAGTTGGGGTTTCGCAAGATGATGAAAATTATATAAAAAAATTGCGTGAACATTTGATGAAGTATGTGAATGAGCTTGTTTATCGTTCTTGTGAGATAAAGAAGGAAGTTGTGGAAAAAGATGAGAAGGAAAGCAACTTGAGAATGATATTGAATTTTGGGCATACGATTGGTCATGCGATTGAGCAGTTTACAAATTATGAAAAATATTCACACGGAGAGGCGATTTCTGCTGGGATGGTGGATATTACGAAAATTGGAGAGAAAAAAGGATTTACTAAAGAAGGGGAAGCTGTGAAAATTGCAAAATTGCTTAAGGCATTGAATTTGCCGACTGAAATTGAGTATCCAAAAGATGAGATTGCTAAGATTATGAAAAGAGATAAGAAAAGTACGAGTGATGGAATTAATTTTGTAATTTTGAAGGAAATTGGGGAAGTTGAGATTATGAAGATTGGGGCGGAAGAGATTTTTGAGTAAGTGTTTGAAATTGTAAAAATAGAAATGTGTGATTATGAGGGGAAATTAAAAAGGTTAGGCTTTAAAATAGTGAGGGAGTGATAAAATATGGTACAGGAAAATTTTAAAAAAGTGGAAAAGGCGAACTGGTTAAAAATAATTTTTAATTCTGCAAAATTCTTAATTTCTTTGCTGATATTAAATATAGGAGTAGTTTTATTATTTGCTGTTGAAATTAGCAGAAATTTTTATGTTTCTACCGTAGTGATTTTTATAGTTTTATTAATTATATTAGGTATAGTAGATTTCTTTGTGTTTTCGTATTATAAAAAGAAGTATCCAAATATTTATTTTTATGATGATAGTTTTAGTGTAGGAAAAAATGAAAAAAATTATTATAAAAATTTACAATATTTTCTTTCAAAGGAAGTATATATGGTGGGAAATACATTTACAGCCATTTTTTTCAAATCTAACGAAGGAAAGTGGGAAAAAATTAATGCAGGAGGGTATAAAAAAGATGCTTTTGATTTATTTCAGGAAGACTTTGTAAAACAGAATTATCCAAGTGCATTAGAAAAGATTGAAAATGGGGGAAGTGAGGAGTTTCCATTTAGAAAATCACATAGATTAAGTTTCAGTCTTTTCTCAGACAAGAAGCAAATTGAGAATTTTGATAATTTAAAGAAAATAAAAGTTTCGAAAGAAAATATTACATTTGATGATGAAATATATAACTGGGAAGAATATATAATTGGTGTAACAGATGGAGTGATATTTGTAAAGGATTTAAACAATAATATTATTTTAGCTTTTGGAAATGAAATGGAGATTTTCTGTGAAAATCTGTTAGTCTTTTTAATAAAAGAGCTGAATAAAAATTAGATGAAAGGGATTATTTATGAAGAGATATTTAAACGGAATTTTATTTGCGGGGTTAAGCTCTATTATTGCAGCTATGATTTGCTTGGGTTTTTCGATGATTTTTTTAGGATATAAAATAATTACTGTAATTATATTTTTTATAATTTCTTTTGGATGGATATTTGGAATAAAAATTAAAAAGACAGAGACAGAAAGTAAAAATATTGTTGAACCTATACGTCAAAGTAAATTTGGAGCAAATGCTAAAAATGAAAATTTGCTAAATCCAAAATATGAAACTTTACCAATGAGGGATATTACAAAAGGAATTCCTGTAATTACAATTTTTTCCATGATTGCAGTATATTTTATTGATGTAATTTTGGTAGCTTATTATTTGAAAAGAGAGCAAAAATTACCATTTCCAGAAGGTTTATCTTATTCATGGATGGAAGTTTTTAAAATAAGTAATGAAATATATACAGATTGGGCTTGGATAATTTTAGTTGCGATTGTATCTGTAGTTGCTTTTATAAAAGCTGAGAAAAAGGAACAAATGAGTAAGGAGAATTAAGAGGGAAATTAGATTTTATATAGTTTATTCAAAAAATGGAATTCGTCAGACAGTGTCTGATGAATTTATTTGGGATTAAAAAAGAATAAAATGGAGGACTAATATGAGTGATGCTATAAAAGATGAAGTTTTTGGAGAAATAAAAAATTTTGAAACTGAAGTTGAGTGGCTTGGGAGAAAAATAAGTGTGAGTTTTGATGGTGGAATTGAGAGTGATTGGAGTGAAGAGAAAAAAGTAGAAGAAGTTAAAGGGGCAATTGAACAATTTAAAATTATGTATCTCAATCAAAAAGAATGGGATGAGAGAATAAAGGATAGAATTGTGGAAGATTTGCGTTGGTTAGCAGAAGATTGGTTTTCTTCAGTAGATGAGGAAGATGTGGATGAAATGATAGAAATACTTGAAAAAAATTCAAATTCTAAATTTACGGAAAAAGAAAAGGAAGAGTTAAAAGAACAAAAAGTTTCAAAAGAAGTTTTTAAAAATGGGATTTATCTTGAAGGGGTACATATAACTTCTGATGGAGATTTTACGGTGTACTATTATGATGATGAAGTATTTTTTGCAGGGCATGGGATTGATTTAATGGGGAATATTAGTGGGGAATTTAGCGGTGAAGCAGATATTATAGGATAATTTTAATTTTATGAAATAAAAAAAATAATAAAATGGAGGATTAGTGTGTGTAAAGCAATTATAGATGAAGTTTTTGGGGAAATAAAGAATTTTGAAACTGAAGTTGAGTGGCTTGGGAGAAAAATAAGTGTGAGTTTTGATGGTGGAATTGAGAGTGATTGGAGTGAAGAGAAAAAAGTAGAAGAAATTAAAAAGGTAATTGAACAATTTAAAATTATGTATCTCAATCAAGAAGAATGGGACACAAAAATGAAAGATTTGGTAAGTGATTATGGGAAAGACGGAGTTATGGATTGGCTTTGTGTTGACGATGAAGAAGAATTGGAAGAATTTATTGAGAATATTCATGAAAATTCAGAGATTGAATTATCAGAGGAAGAAATTGAAGAATTGAAGAGAGAAATAGTTCCTGAAAGAGTATTTAGAAATTGTATTTATTTGCAAGGTTTATGGGTAACCGCTGATGGAGATTTTACAGCATTTTATTATGACAATGACATATTTTTTCTTGGACATGCTATTATGTTAAGTGGAAATGTTAATGGAGAGTTGGATTGTGATGGTGAAGTAGGATAAAATTTTTAAAGTAGAATGAATAAAAAGGAGAAAAAATTTATGAAAATAAAAATAAAACCAAGCATATTAAACGGAAAAATAGAAATCCCGCCATCTAAAAGTTATTCACACAGAGCGGTAATTGCGGCTGCATTAGCTGAAGGCGGGAAGAAGTCAAAGATTGATAATTTGAAGTTTTCAGTAGACATTACAACAACGACAGATATTATGGAAAACTGGGGAGCGAAAATTAAAAGATTTGAGAGTGCTCTTGAGATTATCGGGAATGATGGGAAAGTCGTTCCGAAAGATAAATATGTACAATGTAATGAGTCGGGATCTACAATCAGGTTTTTGATACCGATTGGGATTACAAGTGAAAATGAACTGATTTTCGATGGAAAAGGAAAACTGGTGGACAGACCGCTTGAATCGTATTATAGGATTTTTGATAAGCAGGGAATCTTTTATAAAAATGAGAATGGGAAATTGCCGCTTACAGTAAATGGAAAATTGAAGGCAGGAAATTATGAAATTGACGGGAATATAAGTTCACAGTTTATTACTGGACTTTTGTATGCCTTACCACTCTTGGACGGAGATTCAAAGTTGACTATTAATAAGAATTTGGAGTCTAAGGGATATATTGATTTGACATTGGAAATATTGAAACTGGCTGGAATTGAGATTGTGAACAATAACTATAAGAGTTTTGATATAAAGGGAAATCAGATTTATAAGCCTTTTGATTATACTGTTGAGGGGGATTATTCACAAGTGGCGTTCTGGATTGTGGCTGGAA
>ERZ773063.1238-NODE-1238-length-15401-cov-5.503454_pt1 | contig 15401 bp, 15 predicted proteins | sample MGYA00580625_ERZ773063 | MGnify/ENA primary metagenome ERZ773063 (study PRJEB29015, sample SAMEA2738022) | human oral metagenome | biome: human oral; feature: human-associated habitat; material: dental | place: China | collected 2042 ...
TAGTTTTTCCTCGGGTTCTGTTTGTGTGGTTACTTACAGTTTACACCAATGAAACGCTATGAGTTTTTTTGTTGCACTATATTTTACAATTTATCAAAAAGAAAAATAGCCAGCTTTGAGCTAAATCTCTCATCTGACTATTTTGATATTTATTCTTCGTTAAATCTCTATTTGCCTGTTTCTTCCATTTCCCTTTGAATACTTGGTAAGATACTGTCTATTTCATTGTTTTTGAGAGCATTTCCTAGTAAATAATCCAGTCGTTCCAAAGAATGATAATCTAAGTCTCTGCTAATATCTAACACCGAATGCTTCATCATATGATCCAGTCGTTGCGATGTCAGCGAATTTAGCCCAAAATCATCTGCCTGTAAAATCTTTTTCGTCTGACTGCTTTTGACAATTGATGTCAAGACAGAGGTCCCTTGTGATTTTGCAAATAGTTCTTGCTGATTTTTTTGATTTTGACACAGCAATTTCATAAACTCCCAAGCTAATTTATCCTGTTTTGTCTTTGAAGACATAGCAAAAAGAGACGTTTTCACTTGTGTTGCAGGAATGCCCGCTTTAGCGGCTGGCATAGGAATACAGGTCCAAGAAAATCTAGAATATTTTGCCACATGATAGGGATAGGGTTTGTAGGTTCGATATTGAGCCAAACTCATGGGATAAAAGGCTACCTTACCTTCATCAAAATCATTTGACGTTACCTTGTACCGTTGATTTAATGAATCCAATTTACTGATAAAGGAGAGTGCTTGATGCATTTCCACACTATCAACATTGACACCACTTTGATTTCTCAAATGCCCATTATAAGCTACCAGAGCCTGTTCCCAAGTATAATCCGTAATGCCATACTGGTCAATCAAACCGTCACCATCTGTATCCTTTGTTACTTTTTGACAAATCGCATATAAATCCTCTAAAGTCCAATTAGAGTCAGGAATTGAAATGCCTTCTTTTTCCAGCAAATCCTTATTGACACACATCATGATAGGATTGCTTTCAATCGGTAAAGCATAACTGTGTCCCTGATATTGCCCAGCTTGATAAGCAACTGGATAGTAAGCTGCAGCCTCTTCCTTACTAATCAAAGAATCCAAGGATTTAAAAGCCCCAGAAGCCGCTAACATAGAAAAATCATTTTCAGGCACCATAAATACATCTGCCTGCTCACCTTTTAGAATCTTTTCTGCTAGCCAATTGTCATAGTCTTTTTTAGGAATACCGCTCTCATAGACGACTTTGACGTTTGGATATGACTTTTCAAATTGGCGAATAATATTGTCTAACACTCTATTCTCACGACTATTCGGAACGTCCCAGCTGCTGCCTGCATACACTCCAATTCGCAAAATCTTTTTTTGATTGGAAGTCCATAAAACAAAGCTAAGGGGCACTAAAAGGAGAGACGAGACGAACATCGTCAAATACCTCATCCGCCACTTCATTTGTCATTGTCCTTACTAAAATCACGTTGGGTAACACCTGTCTGCACAGCCCAAATAGCTAATTGCGTGCGATCTCGCAAATTTAATTTCGCCAGAATGCCTGACAAGTAATTCCGCACTGTCCCTTCAGACAAGAACAACTTCGCTGCAATTTCCTTGTTTGAAACTCCAAAACCAATTTGTTGGATAATCTTCCACTCAGTCTGACTCATGTCTTCCACATTTTCTTCGGCAACAGAAATAGCAAAATTGGACTGTGCCATTTGTGAAAAGATTTTAAACACTTTGGTAGCAATGTTAGGGTTAATCATAGCACCACCTTTGTAAACCGTTTGAATGGCTTGGTGCAATTCTTCAGTAGAAACTCCTTTTAAAATGTAACCAGAAGCGCCATATTTCAATGCCGAAAAGATGAAATCATCATCATCGAAAGTTGTTAGAATGATAATTTTGATATCTGGATATTGTTCTTTGACCGCCTTTGTACAGAGAACGCCATCCATAACAGGCATTCGAATGTCCATCAAAATCACATCTGGATGTATATGGTGAAGTTTTTCGAGCACTTCCTTGCCGTCACCGACTGTTCCCACCACTTCAATATCTGAATGAGCCGATAAAATAATTTGTAAAGACTCACGAATCAAGGCTTGATCATCTGCAATTAAAACTTTAATCATTCTTTCCTCCTATTTTCGGAATTTCAATATGAGTATAGAAACCGTTGCGATTTTCAAAATGAACACTCCCACCAATAATCGCCAAACGCTCCTGCATTTGTTTGAGACCATAACCATAGTAAAGCTCATCAAAGCCGACTCCATCGTCTTGTATGGTCATGATATAATTCTCTTTTTCTAACAATTCAATCCAAATCGTCTTGGCATGTCCATGCCGCACCGAATTTGTAATGGACTCCTGAATCACCCGAAAGACAATATCCTCTTTTGCAACATCCAAATCAATCGTGTCCCATTCATAGAGAAAATGAATTTCTAAATTAGAAATGGCTTCATATTCTCGAATAATTTTGAGCAATGCTTCTTTTAAACTATTGTTTTCTAGAGCGCCGGGACGCATTTTATTGAGCGAGCCTCGCACATCACGGATACCGTCTCGCACAACCACAGAAACATTTTCTAACTGCTCCTTAGCACGATTTTTGTCAATATCCACCAAAACCTTAACCGCATCAATCCCAGCTGAAATTCCTGTCAAAGCATGCCCTAATGTATCATGGATTTCTCTGGCAATCCGCTTTCTTTCACGGTCTTCCGCAATTTTTTCAGATAAGGCTAAATAACTATTTAACTCACGATTGGCTTGCGCTGCCATCCGCAGCTCTTCTTCAATATGGTGCTTTTCGGTCATTGCAGATAAAATATAGAATAGCAAAGAAATCATAAAGACAACCAGATTTAGTGAAAAGAGAAAATTCTTTCCAAAAAGGAGTGCCATGCGAATAGATTCTGGACAAAAGCGAATATAAGTATCTAACGAAGGCAATTTAACAAAAAGCGACATCAAGTCATAGTTGGATACGAGCAACATACTAAAGCTCAAAACGATAAAAGAAAACCAATATTTCCGATCTTTGGAGGTGTTAAATTCCTTAGAACCGTAAAAAATATCCGCAAAAACCAATAGAATCAGACCATTATAAGAAGAATGCAAGACAGCAAAAATAACCAACATCAGCAAAATCTCAATAATAGTTACTTTATCATAAACAGATAGCTGATTTGGATGCCTCTCACGGTAATAAAAAACCAACAATAAGCAAGCATAAAAGGCAATCGACATCCAAAAACTAAAGCTCGGCGAGCCTGGGATAGCATCCAAACGTCCTAGCAGTGAATGAGCATAACCTCTTGCAACCACGTAATTCGTCGCAAAAAGATAAATAGAGGCATTATAAACAATGGCAATAAAATTGATGACCATTAAAGCAATTTTGCTATAAAAAATACTTTTATTTCGTCTCATTATTGCCACCCTGTAATTGTATATTGTCCGATATTATCTTTATTCACCAAATGAACAGGAATGAGATATTCCTCTTTGTAGGCTTGATGCTTCATCATGCGCTCAATCACTTCTGTCACCTTTCTGCCCATTTGAATCGGAGACTGAGCAACCGTCCCTTGAATATCATTGGTATTCGCCAAAAAATTTTTAATATCAGGTGAGCCATCTACCCCATAGATAGCAATCTTATCTGTCACTCCTTGGTCTTTGATAGCAGCAAGAGCACCAATAGCCGCACGGTCATTCAAGGACATCACGACGTTAAATTGCATTCCTTCGTTCAATGCTTTTTTTACTTGAGGCATACTTTCTTCCGTTTGCCCCAATGTTTCCCGCTCAGAAACCACCTGATAAGCAGGATGCCCTTTAATCGTATCTAAAAATCCTTGAATCCGATCCATCGCAGACACAGCGTTATGATGTTCCAATAGTAAGATATTCGCACTTGACAAACGTTTCATCATGTCTTTAGCTATCAACACACCGGCTTGATAATTGTCTGATACAATAGTAGTATCAACTTTAGCATCTTTGCTAACAGGTGCATCCACGACAATAATCTTGATTCCCGCTTTTCTGGCTTTATTTAAAGAAGTCAGAATCTTTGGACTGTCACTCTTAACTGGGTTTATAACAATCACATTTACTCTTTCTTGAATAAAATAATCAATCTGTTGGCTTTGCTTGTCTTCGTCTAATTCTGGGTCTCGCACATAAAGCCGACTTCCTTGTTGATTGGTTTTTTTCTCAATTTCAGCATTTAAGGTTTTATAAAAATCATTGTTCATCGTCATATAGGTCGCTCCTATCTTGACCTGCTTGCTATCTGATGAATTCCCTTTTACATAGAGGAAAACTAAGCCAGCCAATACAAGGACAAACAGAAAAAATAATAGGTATTTACGATAATAGCGATATTGCTTTTGTCCTTTACCTGCTCCCATTTTTTCTCCTTATCAACATCAGTCTTAAACAGAAGACTCTGTTTTATCTAGGTTTATTATATTATATTTATACAAAAAAGCAAAACCTCGCCAAGAAAAAGAAGTGTAAAAAACTTGAAAAATCCCTCTAACTTCCTTGTTTTTAAACTCAAGTTAAAACTAAATGCAATTCTCAGACTGTTGACTTCTATCTTGCCCATATTATTCATACATCATTGAAAGCATAAAATGCTAACTTTTTCGCTGACTAGAGACAAATAGACTGGATGTTGTCCAGCCTAGCTTATCTTTATTAAAATGGCAATTCCTCTTCTTCCAGAAGTAAGTCTGCCAAATCTGCACCAGCATTATTCTCACGAAGAGCTCGCTGTGCACGGCTTTCTAATAGCTGGAAACCATTGCAAAGCACTTCTGTGACATAATGTGTCACTCCGTCCTTCTCATAGCGGCGAGTGCGAAGTTCACCATCTAGCGAAATTAAGCTGCCTTTAGTCGCATAACTTGCTAAGGTTTCGGCTAACTTGCCCCAAACAACGACATTGACGAAGTCTGCTTCTCGTTCACCATTTTGTCCTTTGTAGCGACGATTGACCGCAAGTGTTGCACGCGCCACAGATTTATCATTAGCTGTTTTGTTTAACTCTGGTGTATTCACCAAGCGACCGATTAAAATTACTTTATTATACATTTTGTTTTCCTCCTAACTATTTATTCGTAAGAGAAAAGAAAAAAATCGTGAAAATTCACGATTAAAACTTAATTTCTATTTTACTCTTGCCAATGCTTAGTTGGATCAAAGGCTGTTCCTACTACTTCCGAACTTGCTAATTCAATAATCCCACGTTTTTGCGGAGCGTTTGGCAGCTGCAATTCGCGAGGACTACACATCATACCAAAACTCTCTTCTCCACGCAGCTCACTAGGAAAAATCAAGTTTCCCTTTGGCATCATAGCACCCGGAAGCGCCACAATCGTCTTGAGACCTACTTTAGCATTAGGCGCACCTGCTACGATTTGGACCACTTTATCTGCTGCTACTTTTACTTGACAAATATTAAGGTGGTCACTATCTGGATGAGCTGCCATTTCCACAATTTCACCAACCACAAATTTCGGCTCAAGGTCATTGACCAATTCTGGCTCAAAACCTACTTGGCTCAATTCTTGATTCAGAATTGAAATTTCTTCATCTGTCAAAAAGACTTGACCGCGTTCGATAATATTAACAAGATTAGAAATCTGAAAAATATTCCAAGCAACCGTTTCTCCATTGTCCAAACGATAAATACGCGCTACGTTTCCCTTGCGCTCAGCAGCTAACTTAACTCCTTGACCGTCTGCAACAATCACCATTAGCACGTCACCTACATGCTCTTTATTATATGCAAAAATCATTATTTCTCCTATATCTTCAGTTTAACTGGGCTAAAAATTCATTGATTTGCGTCTGCGCTTTTCGCTCGCGATGAACAAAACGGCCAATTTCTTGTCCATTTTCTAGGACTACTAGGCTAGGAATCCCATACACATCCCACTTTTTGGCAACTTCCATATAATCGTCACGATTGACCTCAACAAAGGTAAAATCAGGATTTTCTGCTTCAATCTCAGGCAAAAAAGGTTTAATAAAACGACAGTCTCCACACCACTCGGCTGTGAAAAAGAACACAGTCTTTCCGTCGCGTTTCACAAATGATGCCAATTCTTCTATATTTGCTGGAATAATCATTGTTCTTCCTCATAGGTCAATTCACCGTTTTCATACACAAATGTGAGGTGCCGACCATCTTCATACACCACACCACCAACCAATCGATGCTCATCTGACTTGTATAATTGCACATATAGTGTGGCAATGTCGCCTAGCTCAGACAAACTTTTCCGAATTTCAACAACTAATTGCTCACGCTGCTCAGCTTCTTTTCGTTCGTCCAACGTTTTTTTAGTCGCATAAGCTGCAATCCCTACTCCTACAAGTGCAGCCGTTGTTAATAGAATCTTTTTAGCTTTCATGACAATATTTTAACACAAAAGATAAATTGGGACAAATCGAAACACTATTGTTTTTTATCTTTGAACGCTACCCAACTATGATAGAAAATGATAAAATAAGAACAGAAAGAAGGTTAATGATGTCAGAATTATTTTCAAAAATCAAAGAAGTAACAGAAATTGCTGCCGTTTCAGGGCATGAAGCGCCTATTCGCAATTATTTACGTAAAAAAATGACTCCTCATGTGGACGAAGTCGTAACAGACGGTTTAGGAGGCATTTTTGGAGTGAAACATTCAGAAACTGTTGATGCACCGCGTGTCTTAGTAGCTGCCCACATGGATGAAGTTGGCTTCATGGTGAGTGAAATCAAACCCGACGGAACTTTTCGTGTGGTGCAAATTGGTGGCTGGAATCCACTCGTCGTTAGCAGCCAACGCTTTAAACTTTTTACTAGCTCTGGAGTTGAAATTCCTGTCATTTCAGGATCCGTTCCTCCACATTTGACTCGTGGAACAGGTGGACCAAGTCTACCAAGGATTGAAGATATTGTTTTTGACGGTGGATTTACTGATAAAGCAGAAGCTGAAAGCTACGGCATTCGTCCAGGCGATACGATTGTACCAGACAGCTCTGCTATTCTCACAGCTAATGGGAAAAACGTTATCTCAAAAGCTTGGGACAATCGTTACGGTGTCCTCATGGTGAGTGAACTGGTTCAAGCTCTAGCTGGACAAAAACTTGGCAATGAACTCTATGTTGGAGCCAATGTCCAAGAAGAAGTCGGCTTGCGTGGAGCCCATGTTTCAACGACTAAGTTTGACCCAGAAGTTTTCTTTGCAGTAGACTGTTCGCCTGCTGGCGACATTTACGGAGATCAAGGAGCTATCGGAGAAGGGACTCTGATTCGTTTCTTTGACCCAGGTCACCTCATGTTGCCAAATATGAAAGATTTCCTTTTGACAACGGCAGAAGAAGCAGGTATCAAATACCAATACTACTGTGGCAAAGGTGGAACTGATGCCGGCGCCGCTCATCTCAAAAACGGTGGTGTGCCTTCTACAACTATTGGTGTTTGTGCACGTTACATTCATTCTCATCAAACACTCTATGCAATGGACGACTTTTTGCAAGCACAAGCTTTCTTACAAGCTCTGGTTAAGAAGTTGGATCGCTCAACCGTTGATTTGATTAAAAACTATTAAAAAGTGTATATTTGAAAAGGCTGTGGACAGTGATGTCTCAGCCTTTTTCTGCTCTCATTTTTTTACTTATTGTTTAATCCCATTAACTTACGTAATTCGGGGATTCGTTGCAACTGTGGAACAATGAGCATTGTCACAACTACTCGTAAAGGAATTTCAAAAACAGACCATGCCCGAGTAGCGTATAGTGCAACAAAGGGTACTCCATATTGTAAATGGAGAGCTAAGGGCGTTAAAGTAAAGGTCCCCACTCCCATAACAGCGATAGTTGCTAGCGTCACCCAAAGCCAGTCTTTCTTCCGTTCAAATCGTAATTCTTTGCCATAAAAGAAATAACCATAGAGAATACCTTGCAAGGCTTCAATCAATGTAAACCAGATAATGAATGGTTGTCCCTGACTCAAAAAGAAAAAGGAAAGCATATCATATACGGCAGAAACCAGACCAGATAAAACCGGACCAGCGACACTTCCCATAAGGGTATAACCGATAAAAGCTGGACTCAGCTTCAGCAAACGAGGGATGACAAAGATTGAAAACTTCTCCAAGACAAAACAAAGAGCCACAATCATTGCGAGGGTAACCAATAGTTGCACCGATAACTTTGGCGAGTTTTTTTTCATATTCGCTCCTTTTCTTTCGGGAGCCGTCAAAATGACAGCGGATGCAATGGCCTACCGCACAAATGTTTCGTTGTATGGCAACATCCCATCCATACACACTTAACGCAGACCACTTACTCTGTGCAAACAAATTGCTCTTTCATTCTATCACATTTTAACTATTTAGAAAACCTCCTTTTACCTATCGCTCATTAGATATTTTCTAACTTCTGCAAGGAAATAGAGGGAGCCTGTGATAAGCAGCAGCTCTTTCTCTCCATGCTTGGCTTTTTTGTATTGCTCCAAATAAGGCAACCACTCTACATATGCTAAATTTTCTCGCTTTGCCAAACATTGCATTTCTCCTGTTGAAAAACTCCGTGAATCCTCAAAAGTTGTCAAAAGTACGCGAGATGTGGGAACCATTTTTAGTAAAGCAAGCATTTCATCCAACGCCTTAGTTTGAATACATGTAAATAAAATCGTTTTTTGATAATCTGGAAAATGGCTTTCTAGGGAAGCAAGCAGAGCTTTCAGTGCATGAGGATTGTGCGCCCCGTCCAGCAAGATCAAGGGTGCTTTTGAAATTTTCTCCAAGCGAGCAGGCCAATACGTTCGTTTCAATGCCTGTCGCACCTCATTTTCACTCAACAATGGTAAACCTTTCAAGCTGCAATATTGATCACACAGTTCAATTGCCAGTCCCGCATTCTCAACCTGATGAACGCCCAAAAGAACAGTTTGATAGTCCTCTTTTCGTCGAAATGCATTTGAAAAACGAAATTTTTCTCCCTCTTCTAAGCCTTGCACAGACTCCACCTGATAATCTTTCTTATATCGTATGTGGAGTGCCTGACATTGCTGAGCAATAGTGTGAATAACTGCCAGTGCTTCTGAAGAAATCTTCCCTGTCACTACCGGCACACCTTGCTTGATAATTCCCGCTTTTTGCTTGGCAATGTCTTCTAATGTCGTACCTAAAATAGCTGTGTGATCTAGTCCGATTGTCGTAATAGCTGTCAAAACCGGTTGACACACATTGGTACTGTCCAATAAACCACCCAGACCTACTTCCATTATGACCACATCTACCTCTTGCTGGCAGAAATAATCATAAGCCAATGCCGTAATAATCTCAAACTCTGTTATTTCCTGCAATATCGTATCATCTGCCTGCTTTTTTAATAACTCTTGATAAGATTGCAACAAAGAATAAAAGTCTTCGCCTGAAATAGGCAAACCATTGATTGCAATTTGCTCATTATAGTTAAGAAGATAAGGCGATGTAAACGTTCCTACACGCAGTTTCTTTGCTTGCAATAGCTGACGTAAATGTGCAATCGTTGAGCCTTTTCCATTGGTACCTGCCACATGAATGACTGATATTTGTAAATGAGGATTGCCTCGCAGCGATAATAGTCGTCGCACTCTTTCTAAGCCCAAATGTGGCTCTTTTGTTTGGTGCTGCTGCAACCATTCTAACTGTTTTTCTTTTTGTATCATTGCTCTTCTCATCCAATCTATAATGCTCTCATTTTATCATAGAAGTGGGATTTCTACAAAATAATTTACCAAAAAATAATCAAGAAAAGAAGAGAAAAGCTATTGCGCACCAAATGACTGAAAATGGAAAATTCCAAACGAAGAGTTGGCTTGGAAATCAAGAAAGAAAGTAAACTCCCTAAACCTGTATAAACAATAAAACAAGTTAAATCAGCTGGATTTCGTAAAAGGATAAACAACAAACTCCCTATCACAAAACTCGTTCGTGCTTGACCTTTTGACACAAAAAAATGAATAATGAATGACCGCACCTCAGGCACGAGAGCTACTATATCAACACCTAATAAGAAAAGAGACGAGTGGACAAACAGGCTCAGGAGCAGTTGTTGACCTTCTGACGCTGCTGTCATCCCCTCCAATATCATCAGATAAACTCCTATGGCATTGATAAATACCATCATGAGATAGGATAATCGCAGGAGGGGCCAGTAACGAGCCGTTAAGATCTCTGATTTAAAATCTGTTAATTCTCTGGAAAAATAGCGAAAATAAAGCAAGCCACAAGAAAATAGAATGAACAAAAATACAAAACTGGACTGCTGAAAGGTCAATGATTTGGACAACGGCATCGTCAACAATACCAAAGCAATCTGTGTCAGAACGATTAGCAAACTCATTTGAAGAATATTTTTTATCTTTCTCATTTCAACTCCTTTTTCTACCTTTTTAGTATAAAATATTTCAAAGGTTTCCTCAGAAGATGCCCTAAAAAGTTATTTTTTATCTTCAAATAGTAAAAAATGAGAGCAAAGTAAAACACATTTCCCTCAACAGTCCTTCTTTGTCCCACGCCAACAAGTCGACGCAAAGTATCAACTCAAAAAAAACAGGCAAAATCTCTTTCGGATTGTCTCCAATTAAGATTTTGTCTGTTTTTGAATGATAATTTAGTTCTTATTTCAGACCTATTTATTTGTCTTTCTTCGTTAAGATTGCAAGTGTTTCAAGAAGATTGTCAACATGAACTTCAATGGTATCACCTGTCGCTTTGATTTTGACTTCAACGATGCGGTCAGCTGCTTTTTTCCCAACAGTCACACGAATCGGTAAACCAATCAAGTCACTGTCACTGAATTTCACACCAGCGCGTTCGTTACGGTCATCTGTCAAAACTTCGTAGCCAGCTTTGACCAGCTCTGCTTCTAGTTGTTCTGTCAAGGCAAGAGTTTCCTCGTCTTTGACATTTACAGGGATTAGATGCACATCAAACGGCGCCAATTCTTTTGGAAAATTGATCCCCCAAGCATAGCGATAGTCTCCTTTTGGCGTTTTATTGACAAAGAGACGTGCATGTTGCTCCATAACAGCTGATAAGAGGCGACTAACACCAATACCATAGCAGCCCATTACGACAGGAACTGCACGACCATTTTCATCTAAAACCGTCGCATTCATGCTTTCTGAATAACGAGTTCCTAATTTAAAGATATGTCCAATTTCAATGCCGCGTGCAAATTTCAAAACGCCTTGTCCGTCTGGTGAAACTTCTCCTTCACGCACCTCGCGAATATCTACATATTCTGCTGTGAAGTCTCGCCCTGGATTGACACCTGTCAAATGATAACCGTCTTCATTCGCACCAGCGACTGCATTGCGGATGTCTTCTACCTTGCGGTCTGCGATGATTTGAACATCTTCTGGAAGATGAACGGGTCCAAGAGATCCAAAGTTTGCTCCAAACAGTTCACGAACTTCTTCTTCGCTTGCCGGTTCAAAGAAATCAGCACCTAGATAATTTTTCAACTTCACTTCATTCAGTTGATCATTTCCGACAAGCAAAGCCACGATAGGCTTTTCGTCAGCAATGTAAACTAAGGTTTTGATTGTTTGACTTTCATCAACATGAAGAAAAGCAGCGACTTCATCAATTGACTTGCAATCTGGGGTTTCTACACGAATCAATTCCTCTTCTGCCACGACACGATTACTTGGTTTGTATTCATTTGTTGCCATTTCAAGGTTTGCAGCATATCCTGACTCACTCGAATAAACAACAGTATCTTCACCAGACACCAACCAGCTCGTCAATTCTTCTTTTATCGCTTCTTGTACATCTGTCGGAATTTCATCAAAACTAGTGACTGACTTATCTAGAACAACCCAGCGCGTAAGGTCGGTACGGTCAGGTGTAATGGCCATAAATTCTTGGCTATCCTTTCCACCCATAGCACCACCGTCACCGATAATCCCTTTGAAATCAACCTCACTTCGGGTAAAAATATTCTCGTAGGCAGTCTTATACTCATCGTAAGTCACATCTAGGCTATCATAATTGGCATGGAAGCTATAACCGTCTTTCATGATAAATTCACGTGTCCGCAATAAGCCATTGCGAGGACGCTTTTCATCACGATATTTAGCCTGAATCTGATAAAGATTGAGCGGTAATTGCTTATAAGATTTTACAGAATCCCGTACAATTGCGGTGAATGTTTCTTCATGAGTGGGCCCCAAGATAAAATCTGAACCTTCGCGATTTTTTAACTTATAGAGATCTTCACCGTAGGTATCGTAACGACCTGATTCACGCCAAAGATCAGCACTAAGGAGGGCTGGAGCTAACATTTCGACCGCACCGATTTTTTCAAATTCTTCCCGCATGATTTTTTTTGCTTTTTCGATCACGCGATTAGCCAATGGTAAGTAAGAGTAAACACCTGCTGAAATTTGGCGGACATAGCCCGCGCGCAGCATAAGTGCATGACTGATGACTTGTGCATCACTAGGCATTTCACGTAGTGTTGGGATTAACATTTTACTTTGTTTCATAAATTCTTCCTTTTATTATTTTAAATGCACCTTTTAAAAGAAGGTTCTCATAATATCATTCCAGGTCACTGCAATCAGCAACACCACCATAATGGCGACACCTGCTAAAGTAACATAGGTTTCTGTTTCCTGCTTTAATGGCTTGCGACGAATGGCTTCAAGAAGATTGAGCACAATCTTTCCACCGTCAAGCGCTGGGATAGGAATGAGATTAAAAATACCAATATTCAGAGAGAGCATAGCTAAGAGAGCGATAACACTTTCAATTCCACCTTTAGCAGCGTCACTACTAGCTTTGTAAATCGCCACAGGTCCGCCTAGTTTATTGATGTCTGGGTGGAAAATTAAATTTTTTAAAGCGCCAAAGATGCGGAAACTAGCGTTCCAAGCCATGCTAAATCCGCCCGCAATCATAGACAGAAAATCTGATTTCAAGCCCGGCATCACTCCTAATAAATATCTGCCTTGCTCTTTTTTAGGCTTAACTGTCAGCTCTTGAACTTTAGTTCCACTTTTAACCGTCACATTTAGTTCTGATTGCCCTTTACTGTTTTTTGTTTCAGACTGAACAGCCTGGGTCAAATCCGACCAATTCTTAATTTCGGCTTGACCAACTTTTAAAATCTGGTCATTATTTTTTACACCAGCCTGAGCCAAGGCACCGTCCTGTAAGACACGAATGTGATTTGTATTGGGATTGGCAACGCCACCCTGCATGAAAATCAACAGCAGAAAAGCTACAATCCCTAAAATGAAATTATTCATTGGTCCTGCAAAGTTGGTAATGAGGCGCCCGCCTAAACTAGCATTTTGATACTGCACATCAAGCGGAGCAATCCGAACCTCTGTACCGTCTTCTTCTACAATTGTTGCATCATGGTCAACTGCATAGGTCTTTTGTTCATCTAGTACCAAACCAGTGATTCCCAGCTTGTCTTCTAAATCAAAGCCCGTCACATTCATCGGCAGAGCGGTTTGATCAATTTTCTTGCCCGAAAGATTGATTCGGACGACCTTACCTGCTTCACTTAAAGTCAAACTAGCAGGTGTTCCGGTTTTAATCTCGGTCGAATCTTCGCCCCAACCAGCCATACGAACATAGCCACCCAGCGGTAACATCCGAATGGTATACGCCGTACCGTCTTTTCCGATATGAGAAAAAATTTTCGGGCCCATTCCGATAGCAAACTCCCGCACCAAAATACCCGATTTTTTCGCAAAATAGAAATGTCCAAACTCATGAACGACCACAATAATTCCAAAAACAATGATAAAGGTGATAATTCCTATAATACCTGACTGCATTACACCAACCTTTCTACTTTCTGACACGATCATCTTACTGAATTGCACACAGCAAATCAAGAATACTTCACTCGGCTTAAGATTTCCTTATAAAGTTCATTCACAAAGAGGCTGGGATGAACATTCCCTAGACTCTTACAATATATTATTTTTACTACAAAACGCAGTGGTGAGAAACTCTGTTAACTTTAGTCAATTTAGAGTTCCCATGCACAATTGATTAGATCCTTTAGTACCAATCAATCACTGCTGAGTGGCAGTTCTAATCCCTTGCTACGCAAGGTATGACGACCAACCCCTAGTCAACTGCATAAAGTGAAATGACAAAATCAATTTCTTGCGAAATATTGATTCTTTACGTCATCTTCTCAGATTTCATTTTTCTGTGAGTGACTATAAAACAATCACATTAGTCTGTCCCACTTCATTTTACCATTCTCATTAGAACAATCCAAAGAAATGCATCAAGGGAAAGACAAATAGCATGCTGTCAAAACGATCTAACACACCACCATGTCCGGGTATAAATTTACCAGAATCTTTGACTCCAAAATGGCGCTTAATTGCACTTTCTACCAAGTCCCCAAACTGACCTGCAATACTAAAGAATACTGTGAAAAGAAGCATGACAAACATATGATGAGGTGCGGCAACGTTTCTATCAAACAACATAAAAATAAATGTTAGAAGGACTGCTGAAGCAATGCCTCCTAGGCTGCCCTCAACAGTTTTATTTGGTGAAACTCGCGGAGCTAAGCGACGTACGCCATATCTCCGTCCGACCAAGTAAGCTCCGCTATCCGTTGCCCAGACGATAAACAAGGCTAAGAGCACTTTGTCAAAACCAGCCACCCGTGCATCTAGCAAAGCATTGAAGCCAATTCCCACGTAAAAACTCGCAGCGATTGGATAAGCCGCATCTTCAAAACTGTAATTTTTCCCTAGAACAGTTGAGCCTAATAGAAGAAAAACAACTAAACTATAGGCCACAACATTTCCGTCTACCGGCAAAAATTTCAAATAGTTTTCGAGTGGAATCGTCAGCACAAAACCTGCTAACATGGCTAAGACACCTTCTAGTGTGGTACTTCTTAGCCCTTTCATTTGCAGCAATTCATGAACACCCAACATGGCTAGAAGCCCCATTCCAATTTGCAGAAGAGCGCCTCCTATCATCAAAACTGGAATGAAGATAGCAAGTGCCACTCCGCCAAAAATAACACGTCTTTGTAAATCCTTATCCATAAATTCTCCTACACACCACCAAAGCGACGATTTCGTTTACTATATTCTTCAATAGCTGCTTTCAAAGCTTTCTCATCAAAATCCGGCCATAAAATATCTGTAAAATACAGCTCACTATATGCACTTTGCCAAGGTAAGAAATTACTCAAACGCAATTCTCCGCTCGTTCGAATGACCAAATCCGGATCGCGCAATAATCGAGGTAGATTGCTGGTTTGTAGATAATTGGCAATCATCTCTTCATCAATCTCACCCGGACTGAACTTGGCATCTAACACATCTTGAGCAATCATT
>ERZ773063.1240-NODE-1240-length-15367-cov-3.880551_pt1 | contig 15367 bp, 13 predicted proteins | sample MGYA00580625_ERZ773063 | MGnify/ENA primary metagenome ERZ773063 (study PRJEB29015, sample SAMEA2738022) | human oral metagenome | biome: human oral; feature: human-associated habitat; material: dental | place: China | collected 2042 ...
CCTATATGCTTCAAAGTAAAGCTGTAGAAATCTTAGATGGACTTGGAGGATAAAGGTTGAAGAAAAAAGGGCCAATATGGAGGATATAAGATAAAGGATTTCACGTCGATAAGCATGAAATCCTCCTTAGCTTTATTTCTTTATGAGAAGGTTTATTTATCCAAAACTAACTTCTCTTCGCTATAGTATATTCCGACTTCAACTGGAGTTTGATCGCTAATTCTACTTATCGTATAACCAATTGGAACAGATGAATTTACTAAGTCGCTTTCATTAGGAACCTGTAGATATTTGATTAAATCATCAAAGCTATTAATCTTACTGATATTCTTTACCGGGCCACCTAAAACTACCACTTTTACTTGGTTGTTACTAAACATTTTCTTAAGCGCAGAGGTGTATTTTGTGCTTGCTCCTACACTAACCTTTTTTAGACCTAACTCAACCCCGGCTGATATAGTCTTCTTGATGGAGTCTATATTTTCAGTGGATTTGATAAGCATATACACGACGCGACCATAGTCTACATTGCTTACATAAACTGGTGCATATTTTTTTAATCCTGTAAAATCTCCCCATCCATTTGGATCTTGCGTATCAACTGAAACACTATAAAACTTCTGCTTGATCTTGACAAGGACATTACGTTCTGTAAGAGAATGGAATTTGTCATTAGAATAGTCGAAGTTTGCCTTGACTAGGTTCCCAAGAATGCCGAACTTCACATGCAAATTAAAGGATTTATTAAAACTCTCGGAAGTAGTTACCTCATCCGCTTGATAATATAAGTTTGATGGAGCATTCTTTGTGTCTGGAATAGGCATATCAGCATTTCCATAGAGCATGTCGTTTATACTCTGCCTAACATTGCTACGAGTTGGAATTATACTTCTGGAAACCTTATAGTTAGCACCCTGAAGGGTTGTTGATATCGTGATAGGTTGTGGTTTATTTATATAGACCGAAGCATATACGTCATTCATAAAAGCATCTCCGTTTAGGACATTTCCAGGATAGATTTCCTTTTCATTGTAATTATTAAATAATCCCAGGTCATACACTTTCGATTGTTTTTTTACAACTTCCAAATACTCTTTTTGATTACCAATAACTTTCCCAGTGGCAACACGCGACATAACTTGGTCCGGTACCTCTTTTGTACTTACTTCTTGCAAGTCTGATAATTGTGAAGGTGTAGTGCTTTGAGCAACATCATCACTACTGCATCCAGTCAAAGCGGCGGCTAGCAACACACCAAAAGCCATTGAACATTTCTTAATCATAATATTTCTATTTTAAATTTAATGCTGTGTTAAAGGTATATTCCAATACTCAATAAAAATAGTATCACCTAGTAGTGCTTTCTCTACGGATGCTTTTACTATTTTTAATCGTTTAATGTACTTTACATCAACATTAGGAGCATGCACTTTTGTAACTCCTGATTTGTAAAAACAAATAGGCTCGTTTTCGACAAAGTCATCAAGGAGAGAGTATTCTGTATCACAATAATTAATACTACAATCATTTATTGCATTATAATCATTTCTAAGATACTTATCATTTTTTCGTTCTCCACCTTCTACTTTAATATAGAAGTCGTTTTCGTGTTTTGATGCATGACTTCCTATACCAATAACTCCACTACTTCCTCTTCTTAGGACATTATCAATCCACCATGCTGTAATCCTAACGGCATTAAAATTGTTTTCCTTGGTTACGGCAAAGGTTTTATTGCCGACCTCTTTCTTGAAGGAATAGTTGTGCTGGAAGCTACCCGGAATCTTTGGAACGATGATAAGGACGTATTTTCCAAGGCTTGAAAGAATGACAGAGTCGCCCTTTAGCAGATTAAGACTATCAAGATTAAGCTTATTGCTGTCATTCTCAAGTGCTGACGTATACGATTCTTTGCTTAAAAAGTAAGCTTTATAATCATAGTTCAGTCGTTCATGGTGATCAGTGTTCTTGCTATTCAGAGAGAAAATGTACTTGGCACCACGGCTACTGTGGGCATCATTCAGGTTTAGGTCATACAGAACACTGTCTCCTGTCTGAATGTTATTCAGGTTTCTTTCTGGATGTGCATCAAAATTGTTTTCTAGCGAAAGGTACAATCCTTCTCTTTCCTGGTCGGCACTAAGGTCGTCGTCATTGCTACAGGAGCATATGCCAACAACAACTATTAAACCCATTAATAGTTTCAGCCAACTAAAACTTTCATTTCTCATTCGTTTTGTTGTTTATATTCTTTAGCGGAAGTCACATAGAACCATGATAATAGAGTGTCATGGTAGAATAAACTTCGTGACGCAAAGGTAAATAAAGTTTTTAGAAATTAAAAAAGAAATATTTAATGATTTATAATATATTAATTCAACGTGTCCATTTTCTAGCTAAATTTGTTTTTTTTTTTTTGCATGTTATTTTCTTTATTTTAATAATTTTATCGCTGTTTACGTATCCCTGAATATGGTTTTGTGTCATCCCATTTCTATAAATAAAGAGGCTGTATGTAAATATTTCCTCATGCATTCCGCCTTTATTTTTGCAGAATTCTGAACTGGAAGCTTAGCATATTGCATATACTCAAAGGAAAAGTGAATAAAACTAGAAGATCGTTTTAGAAAATGAATAATTATGATAAAAAACAAGGATAGAGGGAGTAAAATCTGGAGTAGGTTTATGCTTTGTTCGCAATGTGGAGCAAGGAAAGCAAACGCTAAGGATGGATAAAGTGAATCAACTCCTTGACTTGTTCAACTACGAACTTACGCCTGCCAAGAAACAATGAGACAAGCAGAAATATATCGAAAGAGAATTCTCGCTGGTATTCTGACAGAAGATGGTGGCGAATACCGATTCTGTTATGACGAGAAGTATCTTGTACAGGAAGATGCCCAACCTATAAGTTTGACATTCCCATTACAGACGGAACCGTTTGTAAGTCCTGTGTTATTCCCATTTTTTGATGGGCTAATACCCGAAGGATGGTTGCTTGATGTGGCACTTCGCAATACCAACATCAGCGTTCTTGACCGTATGTCGTTATTACTATTATGCTGTAAGGAGTGTATAGGCGCTGTAAGTATTATTCCACGGAAAGAATTAGGAGGTGACGTATAATGTGTAAATGTCTGTATTGCTATCAAAAATTGGAAGAGGGTCAGAAAGACTTTCATCCTCATTGTGCTCGCAAGTTCTTTGGTACAAAAGATGTTCCCTTATTGGAATATAAACATAAAGACCTCGAAGAATTAGCCGAACAAGTAATCCGCGCCCAGACATCGCTGACAGGAGTTCAGCCTAAATTGTCTTTAAACCTCAATAAACACGATGGTTGTAACCGATTAACCATTGTCGGACTTTGGGGGGATTACATCTTTAAACCACAGACAGAGGCTTACTCACAGCTGCCTGAAAATGAGGACTTAACAATGCACCTTGCAGAAGCTGCAAAGATAAAAGTCGTACCACATAGCTTAATTCGTTTGTCTGATGGGAAGTTGGGGTATCTTACCAAGCGCATTGATCGTACCAAGAATGGTGAGAAAATAGATATGGAGGATATGTGTCAGTTGACGTTACACCCTACAGAATATAAGTATAAAGGGTCGTACGAGCAGATAGCAAAAACGATAACACAATATAGTAGTACACCCAAACTTGACTTAACCAATTACATACAATTATTACTTTTCTGCTTTATCACTGGTAACAACGACATGCATCTGAAGAACTTCTCCCTTTATCGTCCTTCAAAAGATTATCAATTGGCTCCAGCTTATGACCTTCTCAACACTACGATAGCAAATCCTAAAGACAAAGAAGAGTTGGCAATGACACTCTCTGGAAGAAAATCAAAACTGTGTCTTGATGACTTCCTAAACACAGCAAAGACAATAGGCTTAGAAGAAAACATTGTATTGCGCCTCGTAAAAGGTTTTGAAAAGGCTCTCCCTAAATGGAAGTTGCTCATAGAGAGTTCGTTTCTTGACGAAGATATAAAGAAGGAATATAATAAACTTATCATATCCCGATTGAATCGTTTGCAAGAATAAAATTGATTCATTTAAATTAAAATCGGTCATTAGCGCCTAAACATATTGGGGACTAATGACCGATTTTAATGAAATAAGAACTGAAAGAATCATTCAAAAATAACTTTGCTGTCATTCCTGTCATCTCCTTTCAGTATGTAATCATTTAATATTCATACGATTACACGAATTGTTAAAAGTGACAGCAACGTAAAACTAAAACTAACTGTATATATGGATAAGGTGAGATTTTAGGGTTTTATATCGTGCCAAACACAAGTTTAGGGAAAATCCCCCACTGTATAGGGGAAATCCTTTTCACATCTCTTTTTTTCTTCATTCCTTTGCATCGTGAAAGTTAGGAAATACTTTTCGAAGTACTCCGAAACTTGAATAAGAACATAAAAAAGGTAACGATTATGAGAAGGATAGTACTAACCCTCATCGCATCGCTCATAGTTATCGGCGCATCAACAAGCGCAATGAGTTATGAGCAAGCTCGAGTACAAGCACTCTTTCTAACAGATAAGATGGCTTACGAGCTGAATCTGACAGAGGCACAATATGAGGCAGCCTACGAAATAAACTTGGATTACCTCATGAATGTCAACACGGTAGACGACCTCTATGGAATGTATTGGTCACATCGAAACGTAGATTTGAGCTATATCCTCTATGATTGGCAATATCGTGCATACGTTGAAGCAGCATATTTCTACCGCCCACTGAGATGGGATGCAGGCTACTGGAGATTTGGCATTTATGCTCGTTATCCACGCCGCGACTATTATTACTTCGGACGACCATCGTTCTACAACGTTTACAACGGAGCCCACAGCTGGCGAATGAATGGCGGAAGAAGTTGGTATAACGGAAGAGAAATCTTCTACGGCGGAGATTATAACAGCCGATATGGTATGAGAGATTGCTACATACGTGGCGATTACAATAGAGGAGGAAACTACTATTATAACAATGGTCCTACCTATCAGAACGACCGCCCACGCAGCTTCGGCAATCAGCAACGCGGAAACTTTGATGGACCACGTAATTATCAGTACTACGCTCCACGAGAGAGTTCAACACGAACAACGGTTACTCAACCTAACTATGGTGGTAACTTCGGTGGAAGTAGGAACTATGGTGGCGCAACAAGAAGCTATGAGCCAAGTCGCTCATTCGATGCACCAAGCAACAGCTTCGGTGGTGGTGGCGCAACATTTGGCGGAAGCCGCTCAGGTGGTGGAAGCGTTTCAAACGGAAGTAGCTCATTTGGTGGACATAGATAACGACATTAAGATATAATAAATAGACGTTGATTCAATTAGGTTTAAATACTAAGCACTAAGGTTTTAAAAGATAAATAGATTAGACGAATTAAGGTATTAAAGATTGTTTAGCAGTTAGCAAACCAATGAGTAAGACTGCATTCAGACCAAATTAGAGATGTAACAAAGAGAGTTATTTAAATGAAGGAGAGGAGTTTCACGTGAGTGAGGCTCCTCTTCGCTTTTTAGTATTAGGCGCAATAAGGCTTATAGGGCTAATAAGCCTTATAAACCTTATAGCTCAAGTACCCTAACCTCAGCATTCCCCATTGGCTTCAGCTCATTCATCGGCTTATCAAAGTAAACGCTTTGAATGGCTTTATTGATGATACCATGTCCTACGGCAAGCACCTTCTTATCAGGATATTCTTCCTTCAACCATGTAAGGAAATCCTTAGCACGAGCCTTCAAATCCTCTAAGCTTTCGATATCATCAGGCCATAAAGAGGTGTCATTTAGATTTGCCAAATTAGGAATATACTTCCCAGTAAACGAACCCCAGTCACGTTCACGAAGCAAGGGAGTCGTCATAACAGCCTTCCCATGAGGGGCAGCAATCAGTTCACAGGTATGAATACTACGCTGCAAATCACTTGAAACAAAGGCATCTATCGGTTCATCTTTCAAACGTTCTGCAAGATCTTCAGCCTGCTTGATACCCTGCTCATTCAGTTCTCCCGGTGTTTGTCCTTGCATAATATGATTGGCGTTATCCACCGTCTCACCATGCCTTACAAGATATAATAATGTCATAACTTTATCATTTCTTATTGCAAAAATAATAAAAAGTCAGGGAGTAAAACACTGGAATAGAGATTATTTTGTATTTTTGCATCTATGAAAGTACTTCAAATATCAGCCATAAGGGCTATTATCGTATTAGTGACAGGTTTCCTCCTCGTAAGATATCGTGAGGAAACTATGACGTGGATGACCATCACCGTGGGTATACTCTTCCTACTCTCTGGATTGGTGTCTTGCATCGCTTACTATTTTGAAAAGGAGAAAGTAGCAAAGAAAACAGCGAAGGCAGAACAGCAAGAAGGACAACAAGAAGAAGAAAACCTCAAGTCACCTTCCTTCCCTATTGCGGGTGTCGGCAGTATTGCCTTGGGTATTATCCTTGCCGTCATGCCCAACACGTTTATCACATGGGTGGTTTATATCCTTGCAGCATTACTGATTCTCGGTGCTGTCAATCAGTTTATGAACCTCGCTCGTTCACGTCAGTACGCTCGTGTTCCGGTCTATATGTGGCTCTTCCCAACAGTCATCTTGGCGATAGCCATTCTGTTGATTAGTAAGCCAATAGAGACTGCACAGCTCCCATTATTAGTTCTCGGATGGGCATTTATGTACTATGGCGTCTTAGAATTTATCTTGATTATCCGCATGTATCTTGTCCGCAAATCTTACGAGAAGGCTGAAGATGCTAAGATTGTGACAGGTGACAAGTTAGTTACAGACGATATTGAGGATGCAGAGATTGTAGAAGAATAAACCATGTACTTCTGTCATTACCCATCACCCCTCGGCAACTTATTACTTGCCGAGGAAGAAGATGCTATCGTTTATTGTCAATGGGAAGATACGATTGACGAACAAAAGATAGCGAAGTGGACGGAAGACAAGGAAAAGAACAGTGTGTTACTAACTGAGGCTTGCCGTCAGCTAACGGAATATTTCACTCACAAGCGCAAGACTTTTAACCTCCCCATACGATTAAAAGGCACTCCCTTTCAGCTACTCGCATGGGAAGGTTTGCAGCAAATCCCATACGGAGAAACGCTTTCTTACGCTGAATTGGCAAGACAGATAGGTCGAGAGAAAGCCGCCCGTGCTGTGGGTAATGCCAATCATCACAATCCTTTAATGGTCATCATTCCCTGCCATAGAGTTGTGGCAAGCAATGGAGAATTAGGAGGATATGCAGGTGGAACAGCCCGAAAGGCGTGGTTATTGGAGAAAGAAAAGGGGAACAAGTAGTTCCCCTTATTTGTTATTACCACATTACCAACTATTAGGTGGATATGACACATAGGAAAAATGTTTTATTTATTTTATCCTATTCGAACGTCAACTCACCAAAGAAGGCAGGGCAATGGAAGTCGGGAGAAGGCAAGGCAATGGGATTCCATGAAAGGAAATGAGGTTGCAATGTCTTGTCACCACACTTATAGAAATTGGCTCTTATCGTCTTTCCAGAGAGATTCTCTATCTTATGGCGGAAGTAAGAACTAACAGGAACAACGAGTGTGAGTTCCCATGCCTGTCGTCCCTCTCTCATCTCGAAAGGCTCACGGCCCAAAGATGCCCAACGATCAATCTGCTCTAAGGCTGCTGCTGGTGCATGAGTTCTACTCTCACGTCCCTTACCATTGCAAAGCAATATCGTACCGATACAGTTGCTTTCAAGGTTGTAATAACCTCCGTCTTCATCAGGACTGCAGAAGAACTCACAGCATGAGTCCTGCCAAACTGGACCTAAATCGGTGCCAGCCTCAGCACGGACGCAGTCTTCTTCAACTCGATAATGCAACAGAATGGCATCACCTTTATGAGCAATAGCAAACTCAACCTGTGGACAATAAGGATATTCTGCTGCCCAGTCTACTGTATCTATCTTATTATAAGATACGCTATTATCCTTGAAAAGGGCTGGAATGTCAACAGCTTTCACCTGCTGACACTCCAAACGTTTTACCTTTAATTGTTTCATTGTTTCAATGTTTTCTTCACAAAGTCAGCCATCATCTGGTCATGACGACGTACGTCACGATAGAGCAAGAGCTGATTGCGTGAGCGAACGAGGTTATGCTCTGGGTATTTTACCTTGAAATAAACGTCTCCGTTGATGTAATCAGTCAAGAAACGAACGCACTGCATGTATGGGAACAATGCCACAGCGTATGGCAAGTGGCTGGTCTCTACAGGGGTAAGGAAGTTGCCTGCCGTACTAAGATAGCCTTCAGTAAATGAACAGAAGACATCTTCTTTCAGTCCGACAGCATCGTAATTGTCGCTATCCTCAGCTACGTGATTAGCACCAGTGCGCAAGAAGTCGCCATAATCAGAGAAGATAAAGCTTGGCATTACGGTATCGAGGTCGATAACACAAAGTACCTTACCATCCTTATCAAACATCATATTGTTTACCTTTGTATCACAATGACAGATACGCTTAGGCAACACGCCCTCACGATAGAGGCGTTCAGCAAGACACATCTCGTCTGCATAGCTTTCTAACTCGGCTATCATATCTTTCACAGAAGCCACTCTTCCAGCCTTATCAGCACTTACTGCCTCACGCAACTGGCGCAGACGAAGTTCCATGTTATGGAAGTCAGGGATGGTTTCTCCCAATGGCTCCTTCAAATCAACCAACATATTCTGGAAGTTACCGAAGGTTTCACCACAGCAGAAAGCGCTCTCTGGGTTTACTTCCTCTTTTGTAACAGCATTAGGAATGAACACACTCACACGCCAATAACGGTCGTCAGCATCCTTGTAATAGGTCTTACCATCCTTAGCCTGCACAAAGCGCAGACACTTACGTTCGATATCTGTCTCACCCTTCTCCATCAACTTGTGGCGGATATGGTCAGTTACAAGTTCGATATTATGCTGCAACAGGTCTACATCGGTGAATATGGCGTTGTTAATACGCTGTAAGATATAATCAGGCGTATTAGCATCTACAGTTTTTACACGCAGTGTTTCATTGATCAGTCCATTACCGATTGGACTTACACTCTCAACAGTTCCCTCAATACGGAACTGTGATACAACATCATTAAAATTAGTCATAGCTGTTTATTAGTATTAAAGATTGATGCACTATTAGGAGTGAAGGAGTTAAGGAGTTGAAGGGAGTTAAGACAAATGTTATATGGGTCAAAATCTGATGACTTCAATATCAACGTAATGTTTTTTATTAATATAGCCCAACAATACATTTGTCTTAACTCCCTTTAACTCCTTAATTCCTTAACTCCAAAAACTTTTAGGGTCTGTTAGCAGGCTTAACACCGAACTGAGAAGGCTTGCTACCCATTACAAACTCAAGTGTTCCACCACGTTTGATGTCCTTGAAGTCGATGTAAGAACGGGTATAAGGCTTACCATTCAACTTAGCACTCTGAATATAAATATTCTTATCGCTGTTGTTATGTGCCACAATGCGGAAGGTCTTACCATCTCCAACGTTCACCGTAGCCTCATCGAAGAGCGGTGTACCGAAGATATACTTGCCTCCTGCAGGCTCAACCTGATACATACCAAGAGCGGAGAGAATGTACCATGCAGACATCTGACCCACATCCTCGTTACCACTCAAACCATCGAAGTCATCGTGGTATAAGTTCTTAAGTACATAGCGAATCTTATCCGCTGCCTTCCAAGGCTGACCCACATAGTTGTACATATAAAGGATATGATGGCTTGGCTCGTTACCGTGAGCGTACTGACCAATCAGACCCGTGATGTCTGGTGAGGCGTCAGCTCCCATATCACCACTAACGATGAAGAGGGAGTCGAGTTTTGATACAAATGGTTTCTCACCACCGAAAGCAGAAACAAGACCATGCACATCGTGTGGAACAAGCCATACATACTGCCAAGCATTACCCTCTGCATAGTCGTCCTGACGATGAACAGTACTGAATGGATCGAATGGTTCACGGAACTTACGATCAGATGTTACACCACGCATAAACTTCGTCTTCTTATCGAAGTAGAAGTCACGATAAGACTGACTGCGCTTTGAGAAGTACTTATAATCAGCTGTCTTACCCAATTCCTTGGCGAGTTTTGCAATACATGCATCAGCCAAAGCATACTCCAATCCCTTTGCTACTGTCTCATGCTCTGGGTCGAGGTCACAAGGAATATAACCATACTTCTTCAACAACCCCATGCCGCGTTCATCAAGCATTGCAGAAGCCTTAGCAGCCTCAAAGACTGCATTCTTATCTACATCATAGCCTTTCAGTGCGATATCAACAAGCACAGGAACGCCCGGATTACCAATCATACAGTCTGTCTCATTGCCCACAAGATGCCATACTGGCAACTTGCCCTGCTCCTTAAAGATATGAAGCATCGTCTGTGCGATGTCGCGCTGCTTCTCTGGATGAATAATCGTCATCAATGGATGCGCTGCACGATAGGTGTCCCAAAGTGAGAAGGTGGTATAATCTGTAAAGTCACCCTTATGTGTCTTACCATCTGCACCACGGTATTCGCCGTTGACATCATTGAAGACAGAAGGTGCAATCATTGAGTGATACATTGCTGTATAGAATATCTTTCTTGCACGCTCGTCCTGAGTCTTAATTGCTATCTTGCTCAATTCACGATTCCACTCATCCTTTGCTTGAGCAACAGCATTGCGGAAATCCCAACCTGGAAGTTCCTTCTGCATATTCAATCGAGCGTTCTCAACACTCACTGCAGAGATACCTACCTTCACAAGAAGTGGCTGCTCAGCATTGTCGAAAGCAAAGACACCGATTGTATCACGCTCGTTTGACTCCAACTTAACAGGCTGTGAGAACTCTGCCACAAAGTAAACGCGCTGGTCTTTAGCCCATCCTTGTGACATACGGTAGCCACTGACGGTCTTAGCCGACTCCTGCTTGAAACTGCAAGAGGTCATCTTGTCCCAACCGATACCCTGTGAGAGGTTCAAAATAACGTAACCCTTTGCTACATCAGCAGGGAAAGCGTAACGATGGAAAGCCACACGCTGAGTTGCAGTCAACTCTACACGAATACCAGAAGCCAACATTACAGAGTAGTAACCAGGGGTTACATGCTCGGCACGATGTGAGAATTTCACCTCACGCTGTGCTGGATTGATTGTAGGAAGGAGTGAAACGTCACCCAAGTCACCAATACCCGTACCGCTAAGGTGCATCTGTCCGAAACCGATAACCGTTGAGTCGCTGTAATGATAACCAGAACACCAGTCCCAGCCCTGCTTCTTCTGTGTTGGACCAGCCTGAATATTACCGAATGGAACATTAGCTCCAAGGAACACATGTCCGTGTCCGCCTGTTCCAATAAATGGGTCTACATACTGCGTATAGTCCTGCGCAAAGGCAACAAGACTGGTCACAGCAAACGCCATTAAAGTTAAGAACCTTTTTTTCATATATTGAATTGTTTTAATCTTCTTGTCTTATATGTCTTGACAGAGCCGTCATTCAACGGCTCATCAAGTATTCGTTTACTTCTGATTGACGATGATTTCGTCTGTAAAAATCCATGCGCCTTTCTCGCGAGGGAGTGCCTTCACACGCACATAACGCCCTTTGACATCTCCTTTCCACTTGTAAGGATAGACGAGATAGTCCTCTGAAGCCTTAATACCTGGTCGTACTGTGTCAATCGTCTTGAAGTTCTTACCATCCTCTGACACCATCAACTCGATTGTCTCTGGCGTATAGATAACCGACTCATAGAGGTGCATAAAGTCAACACGAACGTCACGGATGTCCGTAACCTTACCCATATCAACTACTACATCCACGCCAGTACTGTCGATAAAGCCCTGCCAACGACCCTCAAGATAGCCCCAATCGCCACGCAAACCATTGGTCAGTGTGTTGTCACCTTCGGCACGATACTTCTCTGCATAACGTCCCAAGTAAGTAACAGGTTTATTCAATGCTTCGTGCTGAGTCACACTACGGCTTTCCATACGTGAACCCTTCTCCTTTGAAAGGTCAAAGGCATTGTAGCCCGCACGCTTCAAACGCTCAACATTTACGACTGCTCTCTTACGGAAGTTGTCATAACCTGTGCGCTTCTTTGTCCAACCTGTCTCTGCCAAAGCCAACAGACGAGGATAAAGCATATACTCTAAATGACTTGGCTCTGCAATGAACTCGGTCCATACACACGCCTGAACGCCATCCATATATTTCTCAAGATTAGTTCCTTTATACGCTGCAGGGATTGGTTCATAGTTATAGGTCTTATCCAAACGAGTATAACCTCCCTGTGCCTTTGGCTGTTCCATCGGATTGTCCTGATACATATTCAGATAATAGAACTGCTGTGGGGCCATCACTACATGATGCTTACTTGTTGCAGCCTCAATACCTGCCTCTGTTCCACGCCATGACATCACGGCTGCGTTAGGAGCTAACTTACCTTCCATAATCTCATCCCAACCGAGGAGTTTACGACCATTACGGTTCAAGAATTCTTCCATACGATGGGTGAAATGGCTCTGCAACTCGGCTACATCCTTCAAGTTGTTCTCCTTCATCATCTTCTGACAATCAGGACAAGTCTTCCATGTGCGGCGCTCTGCCTCGTCTCCTCCGATGTGGATATACTTAGAAGGGAAGAGTTGCATTACCTCTTTCAACACGTTCTCCATAAAGGTATAAGTAGCCTCCTTACCAACGCAGAGGTCTGACTGTGTGTAAGGCTTGCCTGTACATGACAGCTCAGGATAAGCATAAACTACCTCATCACTATGACCGGGCATCTCAATCTCTGGGATTACCTCTATGTGGCGCGCTGCTGCATAGCGTACGATATCCTTGATGTCTTCCTGCGTGTAATAGCCACCGTATGCTCCTGGAGTATTCTTATGACAATACTTGCGGTCGTTATCCATCCACCACTTTGTCCAATCAGACTGTGTGCGATAAGAGGCTTCATCGGTCAGTCGAGGATATTTCTTCACCTCCATGCGCCATCCACCACCATCAGTGAGGTGCCAGTGGAAACGGTCGAGCTTGAAATAAGCCATCGCATCGAGCTGTTTCTGTAAGAAGTCCTTTGACCAAAAGTGACGAGAGCAGTCTATCATCAGACCACGATAAGCAAAACGAGGGGCGTCCTTCACCTTTACACAAGCAATCTGACCATCCTTCTCGAGCTGGCGAACAGTCTGCAAACCATAGAACAAGCCTGTTGGGGTCAATGCCTGAATAGTAATACCCGCTGGTGTAACCTCCAACTCATAACCTTGTAGACGAACGCTGTCCATTGCCTGTGCAGCCTGCTGGGCTGTTCCCTTGCAAATCAAGCGGAAAGTGCCCTGCTTAGAAGGATTCTTTGCGTATGCCAAAGGATGATTCAACACCTCAGAAGTGTACTGATTAAGCACCTTAAAGTCACTACCTGTAAGATTGGTTACAATCTTCGTACCCTTATTCAGCTTGAATTGACCCTTCAAAAGGCTGATATTCTCAGGTTGTGGGATGATGTTCTGAGCTGCAACAGGCAAAGAAACAGCTGCTGCAAACAACAGGAAAACTGCACTCAAAAGAACTTTTTTTCTCATAACGTGAGTATAAATTTCGGTTTTATTTCTTTATTATTTGTTTTTACTTTATGTTTCTTTCTTCGATGGCTGTCGGCTGTCTGTATTCTTATCTGTGGTCATTCAAAACCTTTCAGATAGTAGACTGCCTTCCAAACTGCCACCTTTTTGTTTCGTATTAAGCCTCCGCACCAAATGTGCTAAGTATCCGCACAACTTGTGTTAAGGCTCCGCACAACTTGTCCGAAGCGTTCGGACAAGGATAGAAGACGGCAAACAATGTCTGTTATTGTCATTATATATAATGTAATAAGACATTAAAGACCGTCGGAAGCGTGGGAGGTTTGATGGGTAGTAGTCCTTTACTTTAGATAGAACTTCAATACTCCACCCTTCAAGAGTTCATCATTCGTAATGCGATAGCGGTTCAATGGCTTGCCACCTAATTCTATCTTCTTGATAATTACAGCCTCGTCATTTGGACGAACAGTCTCAATCAAGAGGTTATCTCTGCCCCACTGTGCCTTATCCAAACGGATAGTCACCTTGTCAAAGACTGGCGAAGTAAGCGTGTAAGATGGATCACCCGGACAGTCAGGATAGAAACCTATCATATTGAATACCGCCCAAGCCGACATGGTTCCAGTGTCATCATTACCCGGGATACCCTCTGGTGCGTTCTTGAAATACTCCTTCAAGAGTCTGCGCGTCTGTACCTGTGTACGCCACTCGTCACCCTTGAAATATGAGAAGAGGTAAGGATAAGCAATATCGGGTTCATTGGCAGGGTCGTAATATCCCTTATCAAAGACGCTCTGTAACTTATCGACGAATGACGTCTGACCTCCCATCAGCTTTGCTAAGCCTTTCACGTCATGTGGCACATAGAACGAATAGTTCCAAGAGTTGCCCTCGTGGAAGCCAGGTGACGGCTCGAAGTTCTCGCCCTGCTTAGGGTCAAAGGGCTTATAGAAGCTACCATCGGGCATGATGGGGCGGAATACGCCATACTCCTTGCTGTAATAATGGCGATAACCTAACGAGCGATCATAGAAGAGTTTGGCGTCAGCTTTCTTGCCTAAGGCAGCTGCTAAACGTGAAAGCGCATTATCTGCAATGTAATATTCCAGTGCGTGAGAGACCGAATTATCATATTGTTCGTGCAGGGCAACATAGCCTTTCTGCATGTACTCATCATTATCTGGGCGCAACGGATTATCGCTGCCTTTCGTTAGCGCAGACTTACGGAAAGCCTCGTATGCCTTATTGATGTCGTAACCACGCAAGCCTTTGAGCCACGAGTCGGTGATAACGGGAATCGCTGGGTCGCCTTCCATGGTATAAGTCTCGCGACCAAAGAGTTCCCACTTCGGCATCCATCCATGTTCGTCATACATATCAATCATCGTACGAATCATATCACGCTGACGTTCTGGATAAACCAACGTAAGCAACTGATGCACGTTGCGGTAAGTGTCCCAAAGTGAGAAGACGGTATAGCGGTTGCCCTCTTTTATGGTGCGAATATCGTTGCTCTCCATTGCTGGATATTGCCCATTGACGTCCTGTAGGATGTTAGGATGGATGAGGGTATGGTACAAGGCGGTATAGAAGATGGTGCGTTCCGTCTTCGTGCCTCCTTCAACGAGGATACGAGAAAGGTCATCATTCCACTGCTTGCGAGCGGCATTGTAGATGTCGTCAAAGTTCTTTCC
>ERZ773063.1241-NODE-1241-length-15363-cov-31.985236_pt1 | contig 15363 bp, 10 predicted proteins | sample MGYA00580625_ERZ773063 | MGnify/ENA primary metagenome ERZ773063 (study PRJEB29015, sample SAMEA2738022) | human oral metagenome | biome: human oral; feature: human-associated habitat; material: dental | place: China | collected 2042 ...
AGCGAGGGCGTCGAACGACAGGCCTCCCAGCCCGGGGAAGATCGCTGTTGCGAGGCACTCCACGTTGCGAAATCCCCTGGCCGCCCTCTTGATGGACTGTATGAGCGAGTTGGCGCCCTCGAGGTAGGCGTTGGCGGGCCTGCCGTCGAAGTAGCCGGGTATCCCCTCCCTGTTCTCCCGGACCGTCCTGGCGACCCTCCCCGTCTCGGGGACGTCGGAGTGCGTCATCCAGCCGGGGAGCCTGTCGAGCATGGGCTCCGCCTCCGCCGCCGTCTCGCAGTCGCAGGCGTCGCGCATCGCCTCGGCCGTCTGGCAGGCCCTCGCGCCCTTGAGGTGGCTCCTATTGGGGGCAGGTCCCCTCGCGCACCTCCCGCTGTCGCCCCGCCGGGCTCCCCTCGCGCTCGGGCCACACGTACCTGGTGCGCCCGGGCGCCTCGCGCCTCTCGTCACTCTCGCGCCTCTCAGCGCACCTCACCCTGTCGGTCGCCCCCGGGAAGAGCCGCGTGACGCGGGAGCGGCCTGCGGCCTGCGTCGCCTGCGGCATCTCCTCCGAGACGCCGGAGGAGAGGGGGCCCGACATGTCGCGGGCGGCCTCGGCGGTCGCCGCCCCGTCGCCCCTGGGGGCCTCAGGTCCGGCCGCACATGCGGGGCGCGGAGCCCAATCGCTGCCGTCGGCCGCGCCGTGCGCATCTCCTGCCGTCGGGGCCGGGCATGGCGGGTATGTAGGTGTGGCCCTTCGCCCGGCTGGTCTCGCCTGTGCCGACGCGCCCGGCGTCCGAGTGGTCGGCCGACCCCCTGGCCTGCGCGACGGCACGCCCGAGCATGTCCCTGGGCCCGCGGTCGTCCTCGCCGAGCGCCCCGTCCGCCGCCCCGGCGGCCCGGCCCCGCACGCGGGCCGCGAGCACCCGGTCCCCGAGGAGGGCCGCGAAGTGCGGGCTCGGCCGCACCTCCCAGGGCACGGGCACGGTCCCCGCGCCGTGCTCGGGGCAGTCCGTCCTCGGCACGGCGCAGCGGGCGTAGGTCCCGGACTGCCAGACGCCGGGGTGGCGCCAGGTGCGCTCGCGGGCGTCGCGCGCGCCGCAGGGGACGCCGCACTCCGGGCAGGGGACCGCGTGGCCCCGCCTTTCGGCCACCCCGGCGCGGAGCTCGTCGGGGCCTCCCTCGACCTCCCCGGACCAGGTCTCGGAGACCTCCCAGGCCTCGCCCAGCCCCACCGGGCGCCCGAGGAGCGCCGCCAGCATCCTCGCGTCCCGGCGCATCGGCAACCTCCGTGGTCCGTCACAGCATGACCACAGGATGGTAGCCCAAGGAGCCGCTCGGGGTCCTCGGGACCGTCAGTCCTAGCCCGTGCCACCCACCAAAAACCCCGAAGAGCCAAAAATCTTGTCCACGGCCCCGTCACCTCACTTCAGGTTCGAGATCAGTCCCAACAGCTGGTCATAGGTCGCCACATGGTAGTAGCGCACGTCCTCCGTGCTCATCTCGCTAAAGAGCTTCTTGGCGCATTCGATCTTCGACTGCTCTACGGTATCCAGCTGCAGGGTATCCATGGTGCCCTTGGTCTCCGCCACGAAGAAGACGTGCTTCACGGCCCCCTTGCTGAAGGCGATGGCCCAGTCGGGGGCGTAGTCGCCCACGGGCGTGGGTATCTGGAAGCCCCGGGGCAGCTTGGCGTACACGCAAACCTCGGCGGCAGCGTCCATATCCTTGGCGAAGTCGTGCTCAACCTTCGAGTCGAAGACCACATAGTCCTGGACGTTCTTGGCAGCCTCGTACACGCGGGAGAGCTGCTCGGGCATACGCTCGGTGAAGATCCCCTCGTCGTAGCGGTCTTCCAGCGTGTGGTATTGGATGTGCTCCACAACCATGGTCGCCTTCTCGGCGATGATAGAGCGCACGACCTTGGCGATGAACTCCTCGGGGTTCCTCTTGAAGTAGGAGAACTTGAGTGGGCTCATGCCCTGAAGAATGGCCGTCGCACTCCTACGGGTGATGGTCGCCCCCTGGGCCACCTCGCCTACCAGATCGTAGGCCACGCTCGTGGCGGCGGGGCTGGAGAGCTCTCGAGTCTCGGTGCGCAGGTTGCCGAACTGCCCGCGCGAGGCCAGGTCCTCGCGGGTAGCCTGCTCCTTCTGACTGCCCGTGATCATCGTATAAGCGAGCGTGCTCACGTTGAGCTTGGCGTCGATGTGGGCGATCGCTTTGGAGATGAGCTCCTTATCATCGAAGCGCACGATGTAGGAGCGCTTATGATTGATGCGCCGCCACAGGTCCTGGAACTCCACCTTGTGGAAGTTGTCGTTGAGCTTGTTGGTATGCGCCTTAGACTCCAGGCCGTCCGAGATCATGCCTTCAAGGGCGTGCGGGTCGTACACGCTACACACGACCCGCTCCACATCGCCCGCGTATGCCCGCAGGTTCTCAGGCAGCGCCTTCCTGGCTTCCTCCGCGAACCCGCCCGCACGGAACTTGTCCGTGGGGTGTCCGTCCATGTCCACATAGCCTCCGGCCACCAGCACGAAACCGATGCGCCGGGCGTCCTCGGCGGTAAGGGCAATGGGCTTGGCTCCATCCTCGTCGGCCACGGTCCTTCCCGTGAAGAGGACGTCGGAAACGACGGTGGGCCGCTCACGCAGGCCACGACTGATGTCCTTCTGCAGGGACCCCACGAAGGTGGCATAGCTCTCGGGCGCAATGACGGTGAGCACGTTCACACGCTGCACCTCACCCTCGCCCAGGGTCTCCAGGTCCTGCCGCTCGCCATCCACGTTCACGCACAGGCGAAGTCCCCGGCCGACCTCCTGGCGCTTACCGGTCTCCGAGTCCGAGTGACGCAGGGTGCAGACCTGGAAGATGTTCGGGTTATCCCAGCCCTCGCGCAGGGCCGAGTGGCTGAAGATGAACCGCACCGGCTCGTCGAAGGAGAGCAGCCGCTCCTTGTCGGTGAGGATGAGGTCGTAGGCGCGCCGGGCGTCATCGTCGTTGAGGCCGATGCCCTCCTCGCGCTCGGCCTTCTTCTCCTTCTTGCTCTCGACCTGCCGTCCCTTCTTGTCAATGGAGAAGTAGCCCTCGTTGGTCTCGTGGGCGCCGATCTCGCGCAGGTAGCGGCTGTACTCGTCCTCGATCCTCCCGTCCAGGAACTCGTCCACGGCCGAGCGGTACTCCTCCTCGAACATCTTGCGGTATCCCACCGGCTCGTCGCTATCCGGGTCGTCGACGTTGCGGTACTTGGCAACGGCGTCGATGAAGAAGAGCGACAGGCACCTGATGTGCCGGTAGAAGAGGGCGGACTCCTTCTCCAGATGGCTCTTGATGGTCTCGCGCATCTGCACGCGGCGCATGTCGTCCTCAGAGGAGTCGCCCACGATCTGCCCCTTGTAGATGGTGAGGCCATTGAGGAAGCGCACGTGCGCGAGCCGGCCACCCATGTCGGGCACGATCCCGTCGGGGGCTATCTGGTAGCCCCGGTAGACCTCCATCTCGCAAGACGCCGTGTAGATGTCGTCGCCCGTGCCGAACCGTCCGGAAGTGGTGGTCACCCTTCCCGCTGCGGAGAGCCTCCGGTGCTCGATCACGGCCACGGGTGGCCTGCTCTTGGATACGATGACGTCGCGCAGGTAGAGATAGCCGTTCGTGCCACGGATGTTCTTGAGCTCGAAGCCTTTGACCTCGATGCGCTTCACCAGGCGCTGGTTGTAGGCGTCCAGGGCGTCCAGCACGTACACCGTGTCGTGGTGCACCCGGTGGGTGGCCGAGTAGTTCAGGCAGAAGAGCGGGTCGAAGCGCCTGATGCCCTCCTGGGTCGCCTTGCCGCCCATCTTCTGCGGCTCGTCCTGGATGATGATAGGGCGGTTGGCTGCGATCACGTCGATGGGCCGGCGGCTGCCGAACTCGTCGCGCTCATTGAAGATGATGCGTGCCTGCTTGCTGCGGCTGTTCTCCTTCATGGAGGTGTTGAAGGCCTGCATGTTGATGATCATCACGCAGATGTCCGGGCTTTCCGAGTAATGGTCCAGCTCGGTCAGGTTGTCCGAGTCGTAGACGAAGAAGTCTATCTTCTTGCCGTAGGTCTCGAAGAAGTGCTGCTCGGTGTTCTGGAGCGACTTGTACACACTCTCGCGGATGGCCACGCCGGGCACCACGACGATGAACTTGGTCCACCCGTAGGCGCGGTTGAGCTCGAACATGGTCTTGGTGTAGACGTAAGTCTTGCCTGTGCCGGTCTCCATTTCGATGTCCAGCTGGCAGGCGCCTAGGCCACCCGAGAGTTCCCCAGACTCCTCGATGTCGTTGGCCCGTTGCACGCGGTGGATGTTGTCGAGCAGCTGTGTCGTTGAGAGCCTCACCGGGGGGTTGGCGTAGCCCTCGTCGATGGCACCTTGGTCCTCGAAGAGCGACTCCATCCCCTGCTTGAGTACCTTGCGTCCTTTGTCGCGCAGGTAGATGAGGGCGTCCTGCTTGGGCTGCCCCTGGAAGACGGAGACCACGGAGAGCGCTGCGTCCTCCTGGTAGCGCTGTTGCTTGAACTTGAGCTTCACGAAAGATGACCGCCTTCCAGCATTTCCGCGTTGATGGGGACATCCGGGTCGCAGGGGGTCGCGATTTTGTCGAACATGGACTCCAGCCCCGTCCGGTCGAGCTCCTCGGCAGCGAGCCTGCTCGCCTCGTCGTTCTCCTCACCCGATACCTTCCGCCAGTCGAGGTCGAAGCCCGCGTCGTGGCAGATGAGGGTCCAGGAGAGCCGCTGGGTCCTGCCGTTCCCCTCACGGAAGGGGTGCGCGAAGTTGTAGTTGTCGTAATGGAAGGAAAGCCGCTGCACGAGCGTGCGCTTGTCCATACCTTTGAGCATCCCGTCCTTTGCGAGCTCGCCTTGCGCCCAGTTGACGCCCATCTCTATATTCGTTGAGGGCAGAAAGAACTGAGAGTTCTCTCCCAGCTTCCGGATCTCCACCGTGCGGGTCTGCCCTGCCCAGTCGTAGACGTCCTGGAAGAGCCAGCGGTGTATGGCCTTGAGGTCCCCGAGGCTCCCCGTGACCTTTATGGGCAGTTTCTCCAGGAACTCACCCGTGCGGAAGGTGACGAGCTCCCCTTCCGCGTTCGCGAGCTCGTCGTAGCTTGTGGCGCCCACGAGGTTGCGGAGGACACCGGTCGAGGGGTTGAGGTAGGGGTCTATGAAATCACTGGACAAGGGCCTGCTTCTTTCGCGAGGGATCCCAGCGGCGCTTGGTGCGCCGCATCAGATCCTCAATGGAAATGTCACCCTTCACGTACTCTTCGGCGTCCTTGCGGAACTCGGCTGAGACGTAGGCTCCCTCCATCTCGCCGGAGTGAATCGCCTCTTCGACGACGCGTTTCTTGTCCATGTGGGTACCTCCTAGCGTTCTCGGCACTCGCGAGTGCCGAGAAGATTAACAAGTCGAGCTGTCTCTAAGTATTCCGAGCTCACAAACGCCATTCCTAGATCACCCTCCTCACCGTGTCGGGCGAGAAGGTCTTGAAGAGCTCCTCGAAGTTGGCGGCTGCGGCATCGTCGGCGAGCGACGCGTCGCGGAGCACCGCGTAGAGGGACCGCATGCGGGCGATGGCCTCGATGCACTCGGTAGAGACGTCCACGTCGAAGCAGGCCACGAGCTGGCCGTCGTTCACGTCGTAGACCCTCCTGGCCCCGACCTCTATCTCCTCGATCGTGGCCGAATAGGGGATGCGGAAGGCCGGGAGCACCTGGAAGAGCAGGTCTAGGTCGCTGCGGTCGTCCTTGAGGTTGTCCTCAAAGAGGGAAAGCTTCTCCTGGCTGTAGTTGTCAGGCGTGGCATAGGTGTCCTCAAAGTTTGAGGAGTCGATGCGCAGGACGCGGAAGCCGATGTCGGGCACGGGCTTGGGGTCCTCGCCGACTTTGAGCTGGCGATTGGCTTTCTCGACCTCAGCTTTCGCCTTGGCACCCGCGCGGCGGAGCCTGTCTTCCCCGATTTCGCAAATGGTATTGAAATCGCCGTTCGCTCCACTATAGCTTTCAGGCAATTGGACGAGTATGAATTTACGCATTCCCCCATCAAGGCGGTTGCAATCCATGACTGCATGACCGGTTGTTGCAGAACCCGAAAAGAAGTCTAAGACGATAGAGTCACGGTCAGTTATCCAGCTCACGATTCTGTCAAGAACAGCAACGCTTTTCTCGGTGTCAAAAGCATCCGTTTCATTACCGCTAAGGGTTAGATCCATCCAGTTGTCACTTAAGAGCTTCCCCGTTGATGGAGGAACATAGTACTGAACCGTACCATCATCATTCTTGCGAACAAAGTTCAGTTTTTCATTCGTGGCAGTCAAGTGATCAAGATAGTATTCATCCAAAGTCATTTTTTCGGCGCAGTCAGCCAGGTACTCTTCATAGTTGTTGACAGCAGCTAGAGCTCGACCCTGCTCCCAGCGCCACTGTCCGGTCTCAGGGTTAACCCCAAGGATTTCATAGCGCATGGTGGGCCGATCGGTACCCCGCCAGAACGTGTCCCATTTGCCTGGCTTGCCCCCATGCGACAACGAGAGTTTTCTAAAGCGATTGGTCGCCTGCTTAGAATAGAGAAGTATGTATTCGTGGCCCTGGGAAAGCGCAGCGACATCATCAAACTGCGCCTGGACATTTTTTATGCCGCGTCGCACAGCTATGCAATTCTTGAAGTTCTGAGATCCAAATACCTCGTCGCAGATCTTGCGGAGGTTGGCCGACTCGTTGTCGTCGATGGAGATGAAGATGGCCCCGTCGCTGGTGAGCAGGTCGCGGGCCAGGAGCAGGCGGGGATAGATCATCGAGCACCAGTCGGAGTGGAAGCGACCGTTGGACGTGGTGTTCTCCACCAGCCGGCCGCCCTCCTCATCGTAGTCCCCACTCTCGGCATCGTAGTCACCTTTGGTCTGGGCAAAGTCATCGTCGTAGACGAAGTCGTGGCCCGTGTTGTAGGGCGGGTCGATGTAGATGAGCTTGACCCTGCCGGCGTAGGTGGAGCGCAGGAGCTTCAGGGCGTCCAGATTGTCGCCCTCGATGTAGAGGTTCTGGGTGTTGTCCCAGTCAACGGACTTCCCGGGCTCGGGCCGCATGGTCAAGCCGCACGGCCTGTACGCCTCCGCTTTGGCCTCCTGCTTGCCCGGCCAGGTGAACTGATAGCGCTCGTGCGTTCCCTCAGCCACATCGCCGACCATGTCGCGCAGGGCGTCGGCGTCGATCGCAGCATGTGCGGAGCCGTCCGTGTCGGCCACCTCGGTCACCACGGAAGGGAACAGCTCGGCCAGCTTCTCCGCGTTCTCCCGCTCGATGTTTGGAGTCTGAGTGTTTATCTTCTCCATGCGTCCTACTTTCTCTCGCGACGCTTACAAACTGCTTTGCGCCAATCGTCAAGTTTGTTAATGTCATCTAAAAACTCTTTCGAGTCCGGAAGGGGGTCGGGGGCCACCGAAGGATTGTCATGTGCTTCGGTGACGTAAGAGCACTTAGTCATGTTTGTGGAAACAATATTCAAGTCTTCTTCGGTGATGTCGCCGAGCTTCTCCAGACGTTTCGTTTGAACGGCCGGTTCGCCCCGAACAACCACTCCGTTTAGCAGAATCTCCTCAACAGCTCGTTCCCATGTAGCCCTCAAGTTTGAATAGGCCGTACAGATTTCAGAATCGTAGGCTTCATCGCCATCTTTCTCCAGCCTTGCAAGTCTCTGCTGGGTAGCCTTGAGCTTCCCCAGACGCTTTTTTACAGTGAGAGCCTCCCAGGGGATGTCTTCGCCGACGAATCCTACTGTGCCACCCCTCGAAGCAACGTACTTGGTCGCAATAGGACAGCCATTGTCTTCCGCATACCGTAAAAGCTGTATAGAGAAGGCGGGGTCATGGGTTAAAACGACAACGGGACGGCGCTTTGATTCACGGACTATTCTCTCTGCCACTTTCTTTCTCCATGGATGGTCAAGAGAGGTAACCGGGTCATCGAAAACTATTGTCGAAGGTCGTTGCTGTAGCTTTAAGTTGGCAAAGAACCCCGCGAGCGAGAGCACTTTTAGCTCGCCCTCGCTGAATACGCTCGAGGGTTTGCCGCAAGTGGCCGCGCCATTGAGCTTCAGATCAGCTTTAGTGGCACCCTTGCTCGTTTTCAAGGTCAAGCTGACGCGAGGTGCCTGTTTGAAGAAGAATCTGACCTCTTCGGCGAATGCCCGCTCATACGCCTCATTGATACCTTGTTTGGAGAGATAGGCAACCAGTGAAGAGACTGAGCGGGTGTTAATGCCATTGCCCACAGATCCTGCACTCTTGGCAGCCAATAGATGCTGCATAGATTCTTTAATCGATTCCGCGTACGAGAAAATCCAAGCTCGGGCCTGCAGTGAGTCTCTTTCAGCCACCAATGCGCCGGCTTTGTCTTCGTCCATTTTGTCAGTGAGGTCAGCAATCCTAAGATCCGCCTGCTTTATCTCATTTAGGAGAGCGCTGCGACAAGGCGTGAGTTTATCTGCCGCATACGTCACTTCGTCATCTGAGTAGAACCGCGCATCACTGTTCTCCAGCTTCTGGATAAAGAAGTCGATGCACTGCCTTGTACGATCATCAGTGATGACACCAGTGGCAAACTTGATGAGCAAGACCTTCTGCCGCACCGTCGCGTAGTCATTTTCAAGGCCGGCTAACACCTGTCTGCATTTGTCGAGGCGGGAAGTTGCAGCGTTAGATATGAATTCTTCGAAGGTTTTAAACCTCCTCACTGCTGCGGGAGCAAGAACTTGCTGGCAGAGGGGACAGCGAGCACCATTGCTCACGTTCGGAAACGCTATATCTTTATAAGCGATCTTCACCGAATAGTCCTTTGCCGCTTTCCATAGAGCCATCCAGGTATCTGTACCGACGCCTTCTAAGTCAGTGGCATCAGTAAGCTGTTGAGCAGCAAGATCGACAGCTGCTTGTGCATGGGATACGTCATCCTTAGCGCGTAAATAGGCATCAACGGATTCTTTTGTGCAGCGCTCAAGCCAGACATCAAGAGCTATGTTTAAATCCGTGAACTGCCTCTTACACCGCCGAAGCTTGGGTATCTCTTGCTCGGGAAGAGCTGCGAGCAACCCCGGTATTTCAGCAAGCCTCTTCTCCTCGGAATCGTCCAGGGCACGTGTTTTGAGGAAAGAATTGACGGCATCGAAGTCTGGTAAGGCCACGATTTGTTCAAGAAGGTTTTTTGCCCATTGGGAAGAGGTGGATGGGAATTTGGCCAGTTCGTTCTCTTTTACGGCAATTCCACCGATTCTCTTGTTAGCCCGATCGATGAGGTCTACAAGCGTCTTAAGCATAGAGAGATAAAGTGGAGCGAAGCTAATATCGTGGCTCCTGCTCACCTCGATCTGCGAGCACTCCCTGTCTAAGATGCTCACCTCCGGGAAAACAATCTTTGCAGATTGGTCAGCAGACCACTTAACCACACCCTCTTCGCCATCGGCTTTGAAGACAACGCTCGCAGAAGGCGCCCCGCTATCATTTGAAAATACGTTTGGCAAGACCTCAGGCGTGCCCCCCCGAGAGGAGCAGACGCATCTGAGCACCCTAGAATAGCCCGTTTTACCAGAGCCATTACGTCCATAAACAAGCGTAAGGCCCTGTTCCGCAAAGTCGAGGCTCCCGCCATCGTGAATATTATTGAGGTTGTGGGTGTCTTTGATGCCCAGCAGTACCACGCTTCGTCCAGCATGGCAAAGTGCCTCAATCTCCTCTTTCGTAATAGACAGGATAGGCTGTGCTTCGGGTACCCCCAGCACAACTCCTTGCTCCTGTGCGGCGGAGAAGATGAGCGCATCAATTTCAGTATCGCTGACCACCCTTCCAGATACAGCCAGCTTGAAGGCCTGCCTGTACCACTTAGGGTGCCCATCAAGCCACGTGATAATTGCTTGGGCTACATCATTCTGCTTATCGTCCAATCTCAAGCCCCTCCAGCTCCCGCTGCTTTCTCTTCAGCTCCGCAAAAAGTTCGTTCCTCCGGTTGATCTGCTTGGCCTTGCGGCACCTGACGTCCAGGTCGGCGATCTCGGCCTCCAGGGCCGCCCGGCGCTTGGCGAGGGCGAGGCGGCCGTCGATGTCACGCCCGTCCGTGTCTCCGAAGGCCACCTGGGCGCAGATGGAGTCCCATGCCTCGTCGAGTGTCTCGCCCACGAGCTCCAGCCGCTCGATCCTGTCGGAGGTCTGGAGCCCCCGCCGCACCACGTAGGTTATGTGGCCGGGCTCCGTGCGGAACACAAGCTTGTGGGGGTTCGCGGCGGCGATGGCATCGATGGCCCCGGTAGGCTGCGTCTCGCCCTTCAGGGCGATAGCTACGACCATAATCTCGTGCACGCGCTCCCCGTCGGCGAAGCCGAGGGTGGCGGGCTTGAGGGAGTTCGCCACCGTGATGGCCTCGATGTTGTCCACGAAGGACCGCTTGGTCTTCGCGTCCAGCTTCAAGTGCCGGTAGAAGGCCTCCTTGGGCAGGCGGCGGTTGACCTCGGTTGTGCTCGGCAGGCCTAGCATTTGGGCCTCACCACCAAAAAACACACGAGCTCGAAGTCGTCAAGCCCCTGCACGTCGCCCTCGAGGAAGCCCGTCGTGCCGCCCCCGAAGAAGCTGTCCACGTCGGATTCCTCCTTGGCCCCCACGATGGATGCCACGGTCTCTCCCAGAAGCCTCGTCGCCCACCGCATGTCCCGCCCGTTCTTGGTCGCCTTGTTGAAGGGCCCGTACACGCGCCTGTCTGCCCTGCCCTTTCCCTTGCAGAGCGCGCGCATTTCGTCGAGCGTGGCCTTGGGGTCCAGGTGCCCGTGCACGATGGTCCCGTCGTCCCCTACGTACACCAGGTAGAAGGGGCGTATCCTGTTGCGGTCGCCGGGATCCACGGCCCCGTTCATGTTGCGCAGGACGAAGACGATGCCAGGCTCGTCGCCCTCCACGACGGCCTCGACGCCCAGGGGCAGCCGGTCCAGGTCGGGGTGGTCGTGCGAGTAGGCCACCAGGTCCATGCGGAACTCGTTGAGCCCCAAGTCGGTGATCGAGACGCCGCCCGAGACATCCTCCAGGTCCACGACCTCCTCGCGCATCTGCAGGAGCTGCCGCTTGCGGTACTCAAGGTCGCCCTGCTCCTCGGGGTTCACGTAGTCGTCATCACCCGTGGAGGTCATCACGGTAATGCGCGTGCGAGCCTTCACCCGCTCCTTGAGGTTGATGTACTTGTCCAGCTCCACGTTGGGCCAATAGTTCACGAGCTGGATCTCGGCGCTCTTCGAGCCTATGCGGTCGATGCGGCCAAAGCGCTGCACGATGCGCACGGGGTTCCAGTGGATGTCGTAGTTCACGAGCCAGTCACAGTCCTGCAGGTTCTGGCCCTCAGAGATGCAGTCGGTAGCGATCAGCAGGTCGATATCGTGGCCGGCGAGCCTCGGGGCCAGGGCGTCGCGCTCCTTGGAGACGGGGCTGAAGCACTCCAGGATCTCGGTCATGTCGGCGCGGACTCCGAGGCAGTTGGTCTTACAGGCGCTCCCCGTCACGAGCCCGCACCGCATGCCGCCCAGCTCCCCCTCGGCGAACCTGGAGAGGTGCTGGTAGAGGTAGGCCGCCGTGTCCGAGAAGGCGGTGAAGACGATGGCCTTGCGGTTGCCGGGGTTGATGGGGTGCGCAACCTTGTCGCGAATGTCGGCCTCAAGCTGCAGGAGCTTCGCGTCGTGGGCGGGGTCAATATCGGCCACCATCCCGATGAGCACCCGCATGACCTCGGCGTCCTCCAGCATGTCGCGCTGCCAGCGCAGCCAGTCCATGTCCTCCAAGAGTATCCCCGTGTCGCCGCCCGCCTCCATTGCGCCCTCGTCGTCCTCGTCGAGGTCGACGCCGGGGGCGCTTCCCACCGAGAGGGTGGGGTCCCGCGTGTCCTTGTACTCGTCGACGATGCGGATATTCTCCTCCATGATGGCGAGCACGCGGTTGAGGGTCAGCGCGAAGGAGCTCACGGAGCTCTCCAGGCGCTTGAGGAGGTTCGCGGTCATGAGCCGCCTCACGCCCGTCTCACGCCCGGCGATGGAGAGGTTGCGGTTGCTCCCGCCCTTCTCCGGCTCGTACTTGTGGCGGTGGCTCGGCTGCAGGTAGGAGCTCGGCATGTACACGGCCAGCTTCAGCGAGTCCAGCTCGTCGTAGATCTCGTTGTAGGTGATGGAGCCGGGAAGCGTCGAGAGATTGGGCTGGCGCGACACGGGCTTGCGCCGCTTCGGGAAGAGGCCGATCGCGCTCATGTCGTAGTAGCGCTGGATGTGCCTGCGGCTGCGGGCCACCGTCACCTGGTCGAGCACCTCGAAGAAGTCGGGGTCCAGCATGTCCATGAGCCGCTCGGTCGTGCGCCCCTCCACGGGCAGCTTCGCCCAAGCCTTGTAGGCCGCCTGCGCCCGGCGGAACACGGTCTCGATGTCGGTCGAGATCTTGAGCTTCTCAGACCACCCCTTGGGGTCGCCCTGGTAGGCCAGGGCCAGCTGGTTGCGCAGGTCGCGGAAGCGATTGTTCACGGGCGTGGCCGAGAGCATGAGCACCTTGGTCTTGACGCCCTGCCGTATGACCCTCTCCATCAGGGTCTGGTAGCGGTTGAGCTTGCCGTCGGTGGCCGAGTCGCCGCCGTTCCTGAAGTTGTGCGACTCGTCGATCACCACCAGGTCGTAGTTGCCCCAATTGATGCGGTCGAGCGGGAGCCCCGTCTCCGAGACGCCCCGCGTGCGCGAGAGATCGGTGTGGAAGAGTACGTCGTAGCGCAGACGGTCGGCAGCTATGGAGTTGTTCACCACGTTGGAGTTGTAGGTGATCCAGTTGTCCTTGAGCTTCTTGGGGCACAGCACCAGCACGTTGCGGTTGCGGCTCTCATAGTACTTGATCACGGCCAGCGCCGCGAAGGTCTTGCCCAGGCCCACGGAGTCGGCCAGGATGCAGCCGCCGTAGGTCTCCAGCTTGTTGATAATGGCGACGGCGGCGTCCCTCTGGAAGTCATAGAGCTTGCCCCAGATGGCGCTGTCGCGAAAGCCCGTCCCCTCGTTGGGCAGCACATCCTCCGAGACGTCGTCCAAGAACTCGTGGAAGATCCGGTAGAGCGCCATGTAGTAGACGGTCTCGGGCGCGTTCTCCTGGTACATGGCCGTGATGGAGTCCACGACGGCGTCGGTCACGTCGTTGAGCTCGCCGGAGTCCCAGGCCCGGTCGAACATGTCGAGCAGTGCCGTCGAGGCGGGGGCCTCGGCCCGCATGATGAGCGCGGGCCTGTCCGCGTCCCTCTCCACGCCGAGCTCGGCGGTGGTGAAGCCCGTGAAGGGCGTGTAGGCGACGGCACCCTGGGGCTTCTCGTCCACGAGGAAGCTGTTGCCCATGCCGTTTTCCACGCCATAGGACTTGAAGCGCGCCTTCTTGCGGATCCACCGGGCGCACTCCGAGGACACGGACTTCTGCGTGAGCTCGTTGCGCAGCCTGATCTCCAGCTGGGTGCCGTAGAGCCCGCTCTCGCGCGAGAGCCGGGGGATGTAGAACTCCCGGGCCTGCCGCTTGGGGCGCTCCTGGGTGAATGTCTGCGAGGTGAAGATGAACCGGAACTCCTCGAGACCGTCGAGCTGGTCCTTGAGCGCCTGGTAGACGTACATGGAGAAGACACCGGCTGCCACCGATACGCGGTCCCCGGCCTCGATGGTGGCAACCAGATCGTCCTTCACGATATTGGCCCGGTTGTCGAAGAAGGGAGGGTGGGTGACGGTGCCCATGTCTACCTCGCCTCCGAGAGCTTCTCGATGAGGCACATCTTCACGTAGGCGGTAAGGCTCACGCCCTTGAGGGCAGCAGCCTCCTTGGCCGAGTCGCGAAGCGTCCTGGGGATCCGCATGGTCACGGGCACGTTCTCGGATCCTGTGAGGAAGGCCTGTATCTCCGTCGCAGAGGCGCCGGATTCGAGCAGGTCGGAGTACTTCATGGGCCACCCTTCGTCCAGAATGCGCCGCGCAGTACATATGAAGGTGATTCTAGCAGAGTGGTCTGCCGCTCGTGATGCGACAGCTAGATACGTGCAAAGTTGATGCAGCAAAGGAAGAGAGAGGAGAAGGTTTTTTTCGGCAAGCTATCGACAAAGAAAATCCCCCGCCTGTTTTCGCAGGTAGGGGATGTGAATTTGGTCGCGGGGGGCGGATTTGAACCACCGACCTCCGGGTTATGAGCCCGGCGAGCTACCAGACTGCTCCACCCCGCAGAGTCTGGGCGCATCAACTGCGCAGGACGATTACTATATGCCCCAGACCGACCAAAGTCAAACGACCGATGTTCTCATATGTGTTTCTTCACAATTCGCAAGGCCCACGGTCGTCTTTGCGCACTATCCTGTTCTGCATTCGCAAACCCACTTAGGAGAGTCCATGGACCTCGATCTCAGACGTGCGCTCAAGAGCCAGCCCAAGGAGGGCATAGGCGCTCCCCTCTTCCCCCTGACCACGATCTGGGGAGAGAGGCTCCTTGCCGCCACTCCTGGCGACGGCACCGTCCCCTGGCCAGAGCACCCACGCCCGCAGCTTGCCCGCACATCTTGGCAGACGCTCAACGGCTGGTGGGACTACGCCTTCGTCTCGCTCGGCTCGGCCCGAGAAGCACGTAGCTCCTGGCGCAACGCCGCGATGCCCATCTCCTGGAATGGCAAGATCCTCGTTCCCTTCTCACCAGAGGCCCAGCTCTCGCACGTCGGCCGCCAGCTCAAGCCAAATGAGCTCCTTTGGTACCGACTCTGCTTCGATGCAAGCCGACCCCTGCCGGGGCGCAGACGCATCCTGCACTTCGAGGGCGTGGACTGGGCCTGCGCGGTCTATCTGAACGGCAAGAGGCTCGCCGAGCACAGAGGTTGCTACCTGCCCTTTGACATAGACGTAACATCCGCCGTCAAGGACGGAGAGAACGCCCTGGCCGTCTGCGTCTTCGACCCGAGCGACACGGGCACGCAGCTTCGCGGCAAGCAGCGACTCGTGCGGGCCAACATGTGGTATACGGCTCAGTCCGGCATCTGGCAGAGTGTCTGGATCGAGGACGTCCCCAAAGACCACGTCCGACAACTGCAGGTGCGTGCCAACCCGGACGATGGCACCATCTCGGTCACGGCCCAAGTCAGCCACCCTGGCAGACGCCTGGTCCTCTCGCTTAAGAGCGGCCGGTCGGCGATGGGACCCGTCGCCAAAAAGCACGAGGCGACGGTCAGGCTGCGCGTCCAAGCCCCCCAGCTCTGGGAACCGGACAACCCTCGCCTCTATGACCTCACGCTCGGCTATGGGGAGGATGAGGTCACGAGTTACTGCGCCTTTCGCTCGGTCGCGGTCGAGCCAGACG
>ERZ773063.1256-NODE-1256-length-15274-cov-9.776004_pt1 | contig 15274 bp, 6 predicted proteins | sample MGYA00580625_ERZ773063 | MGnify/ENA primary metagenome ERZ773063 (study PRJEB29015, sample SAMEA2738022) | human oral metagenome | biome: human oral; feature: human-associated habitat; material: dental | place: China | collected 2042 ...
ATGTTATGAGAGATTTAGCAAAAGAAGGTATGACTATGCTTATAGTTACTCATGAAATGGGATTTGCTAGAAATGTTGGTAATAGAATTTTATTTATGGATAATGGTGAAATTATTGAAGATTGTTCACCAAAAGATTTCTTTGAAAATCCTACAAATGAGAGAATTAAAGATTTTTTAAACAAGGTTTTAAATAAATAAAAAATATTAAAATTTTAAGGAGTGATTGTTATGAAAAAGTTTTTTAAATTAATGCTTATGTCTTTATTATCAGTTGTAATTTCTATTTCTGTATTTGCAAAAAGTAATGTTGTTTATGTCGGGACAAATGCAGAGTTTGCACCTTTTGAATATCTTGAAAAAAATAAAATAGTTGGTTTTGATATTGATTTACTAGATGCTATCTCAAAAGAAACTGGTTTAGAATTTAAAATACAAGATATGGCTTTTGATGGTTTATTACCTGCTTTACAAACTAAAAAAATTGATATGGTTATAGCTGGAATGTCTGCAACACCTGAAAGAGAAAAAGCAGTTGCTTTCTCTAAACCATATTTTAAAGCTAAACAAGTTGTAATAACAAAAGGTGTAGATAAATCTCTAAAATCATTCAAGGACTTAGCTGGTAAAAAAGTTGGAGTTATGTTAGGTTTCACAGGAGATACAGTTGTTAGTAAAATTAAAGGTGTAAAAGTTGAAAGATTTAATGCTGCTTATGCTGCTATCTTAGCACTATCACAAAATAAAATAGATGCTGTGGTACTTGATTCTGAACCTGCTAAAAAATACACTGCTAACAATAAACAATTTGTTATAGCTAATATTCCTGCTGAAGAAGAAGATTATGCTATCGCATTTAGAAAAAATGATAAAGAATTAATTAATAAAGTTAATGCTGCACTTGATAAAATAAAAGCTAATGGAGAATATGATAAAATATTAAAAAAATATTTTAAATAAAATTTTTATAGTCATTGTAAATAACTAAATGTGATAAAAATAGTTCGTTACTGAGTAGATTTCTTAACGATAAAAAATCAAGAATTCGCTGCAAATTCAACCAACTCGCTAACAAGTTAGCTCAAACATGTTGAGATTTGCTCGGCTCATTCTATTTGATTTTTTATCTAAAATCTACATTCGTAACTCACTTATTTTTATCTACATTGTAAAGATATATTTACAATGGCTTTTTTTATAAAATGTTGTTACTAAATATCTATTAATATGGTACAATTAAAGAAAACTCATTTTAGTAGGGGAAATAATATGTATTATAATTTTAATCAATATATAAATTTAGGAGCTAATTTAGAAAAAGATGGTTGTAATTTTGCTATTTATGTAAAAAATATTAGTACGCTTTCTTTAAATTTTTTTAATTCTTCAGAAGATACTATTCCTTATAAAAAATATATATTAAATTCTTCTGACCATAAATTAGGAGATATTTGGAGTATATTTTTGAAAGATATAAAGGAAGGTACTTTATATAATTGGGAGATAAATGGAATATCTATACTTGATCCTTATGCACTTTCTTACACTGACAATGATATCATAGAAAACAAAAAATCTATTGTTCTTGCAAGAATAGGAACTGAAACAAAGCATATTCTTGTTCCAAAAAAGGATATGATGATTTATGAAGCTCATATAGGATTGTTTACAAAATCCCCAAGTTCTAATACTTTAAATAGAGCTACATATTCTGCTTTTGAAGAAAAAATACCTTATTTAAAAGAATTGGGTATCAATGTGGTGGAATTTTTACCAATTTTTGAATGGGATGATTATACTGGAAATTTAGATAGAGAATCTTTTTTCCTAAAAAATGTATGGGGCTATAATCCTATAAACTTTTTTGCCTTAACAAAAAAATATTCTTCTTCAAATGATAAAAATTCTGCTGATGAAATCAAAGAATTTAAAAAATTGCTTTCATTTCTCCATAAAAATGGTATAGAAGTCATTTTAGATGTTGTCTATAATCATACAGCTGAAGGTGGCTCTGGTGGTAAAGTATACAATTTTAAAGCTATGGATGAAAATACTTTTTATACAAAAAGTAAAAATAATATTTTTGTTAATTTTTCAGGATGTGGAAATACTTTAAATTGTAATCATAAAGTTGTTAAAGATATGATTATTCAATCTTTATTATATTGGTATTTAGAAACAGGTGTTGATGGTTTTCGTTTTGATTTAGCTCCTGTCTTAGGTAGAGATTCTAACAGTCAATGGGCTAACCATTCATTACTTCATGAATTAATAGAACACCCTATATTATCTCATGCAAAATTGATTGCAGAAAGTTGGGATTTAGGTGGATACTTTGTTGGAGCTATGCCAAGTGGCTGGTCTGAATGGAATGGAGCATACAGAGATACAGTCAGACAATTTATAAGAGGAGATTTCAATCAAGTTCCTGAACTTATTAAAAGAATTTTTGGTAGTGTAGATATTTTTCATGCCAATAAAAATGGTTATCAATCAAGTATAAACTTTATTTGCTGTCATGATGGTTTTACTATGTGGGATTTGGTTAGTTACAATTTAAAACATAATCTTTTAAATGGAGAAAATAATCAAGATGGAGAAAATAATAACCACTCATATAATCACGGTGAGGAAGGATTGACTTATAATGCTCAAATTATTTCTTTGAGAAAACAGCAAATTAAAAATATGCTTCTTATTCTATATATCTCACAAGGTATTCCAATGTTACTTATGGGAGATGAAATGGGAAGAACCCAACTTGGTAATAATAATGCTTATTGTCAAGATAATGCTACAACTTGGGTTGATTGGGATAGAAAAAAAGAATTTGAAGATATTTTTCTTTTTACTAAAAATATGATAAAGTTAAGAAAATCTTATTCTATTTTTAAAAAAGAAATTCCATTGATTGAAGATGAAGAAGTTATTTTACATGGTATAAAATTGTATCAACCAGATTTAAGTTATCATTCACTTTCTATTGCTTTTCAATTAAAAGATATAGAAACTGACACTGATTTTTATATAGCTTTTAACTCATATAGTGAGCAATTATGTTTTGAATTACCTAAACTTGAGAATAAATCTTGGTATCTTTTAACTGATACTTCAAAAGTTGATAGCTGTTCTTTTGAAGGAATTAAGTGGAGTGATTCTTCTTACTGTGTACTTTCAAAATCGTCAGTAATTTTAATATCTAAATAAATTTTAAGGAGGCACTATGTTAAAAAAAATTTTAATAGCTGGACTCATAGCTTGTATATCAATGTCATCATTTGCTCATTTTCAGTTGATTTACACAAATGATGCAGATATAAGTGGAAAATCAACAGTTCCATTTCAAATATTTTTTACAGAACACCCTGCAAATGGGGCAAAATCTAAAAATATGAATATGGGAAAAGATGATAAAGGTGGTTTTCAACCTATTGAAGAATTTTTTGTTGTACATAGAGGAAATAAAAATGATTTAAAATCTGTTCTTTCTCCAATTAAATTTGGTGTAAAAGGAAATCAAGGTTCTGGCTATAAATTTAATTTTGGAGCAAATGATAATGGTGATTGGATTTTTGTTCTTATACCTTATCCTTATTTTGAAGAAAGAGAAGGAACTCATATGCAACAAATAACAAAAGTTATTACCAATAGAGGTGGAGAAGAAACTGATTGGAAAAATAGAGTTATTGATGGTTATCCAGAAATTATACCACTTACTAATCCTATAACTTGGAAGGATAATATGTTTAAAGGACAGGTAGTCAATAATGATGGAAAACCTGCCTCTGGTATAAAAGTTGTGATTGAATATTTGAATGCAGATATTGAAAATTCTCAATTTTCAGACACTTTAAAAGAAGATAAAAAACTTACTATGACATTATATACAGATACAAATGGTTATTTCTCATTTACCCCTGTACATGCAGGTTACTGGGGAATAGCTGCTTTAAATGCAGGTGGAGAAAAATTTAAAAATAGTAGAGGACTATCACAGGATGCCGTTCTTTGGATAGAAGCTAAATAAAAATTTGGGGGAGCATTTAAACTCCCCTTTCTTTATGCTATTTCATATTTAACTTTTACATTTTTTCCTTTAAATGCTATTCCTATTTTATATACCTTAGATATTCCTTTTTCTTTTAATCCCACATCATATTTCTTCTCTTTTATTTGTTTTAGTGCTTCTTCTGCTTTTGCATTTAATCCCTTTATTGTTTTTGATACCTTAAATTCAAATATAAAAGCTGGACTTATCTTATTCAGTGGAGTTAGTAATGCATCATATCTTCCATGTCCTCTTTCTCCCTCTGATGTTACTTCATATCTATCTCTTAACCATATCAACATTCCTAAAAATAATGAATGATATACTTTTTCTCCCTTTAAATTATGAAAACTTGTATTTAATAAAAATATATTTTGTAATCTTTCTTCAAATTCTTTTATATTTCCATCTAATAATGCTCTCATCATTGGATTAAATTGATTTTCACTTACTAAAAATTTATCTATAAATCCCTTTCTAAAAAATGTTTGTATCTCATAGTTAGGTATTTTTAATGAGTATTCATCATTACCAAGTTTCTCACTTATCTTTAAATATCCACTGTATACCATTAATTGCCATATTCCATCAAATTTTGATAGCTCCTCAAATGTAAAAAATGGACTTATTTCTTTTTTTATTTCTTTTCCATTAAATAAAGTTTCTAAATCGTTAAATACATCTATTGTTGAATTTTCTAAATTATCATAAATTAAGGCATTATCTGATGTATTTACCCAGTAAGATTGTAATTTTTTGTCAGACAAATAATTTAAGATACTCCAAGGATTATAGATTTCTTTATCTCCAAAAGTATAACCATCATACCATTTTTTTACATCTTCTATCTCATATTCTAATTCAAAATATTTTAATGCCTTTTCTACTTCTGTTTGTGTTAAACCAAAAAATGTATTGAACTTATCTCCTAATATATTATATGTTCTTACATTATTTAAACCAGAGAATATTCCTTCTTTTGCAACTTGTACTATTCCTGTTAATATTCCTGTTTTTAAATATAAATTTGTCTTTAAGGTTGAACTTAAAAAATCTCTAAAAAAGTTTATAGCTTCTTTATAATATCCCTTTCTATTGGCTGCTATTAAAGGATTATCATACTCATCTATCAAGACCACTACTTCTTTTTGATAATATCTGTATAAATAATTTGTTAAATTTTTTAAAGACTTTCCATATTCAGCTTTTGACAAAATTTTATTATATTGTACCTTTTCATTTTCACTCAATTTTTCTTGAACAAAACTAAATTCTTCATATAGTTCTCTTAATAAAACTTTTATCTCAAAAAAACATTCTTCCCAAGTATTTTTTTTCAAATCTTTCATTGTAATAAATACTGTTGGATATTGTCCTTGCTCTTTAAAATATTCTGATTTTTCTATATATAGATCTTTAAATAGCTTTCTATTTTCTTCTGCGTTTCTTATATCAAAAAAATATTTCAATGTTGACATATTTAATGTCTTTCCAAACCTTCGTGGGCGAGTAAATAATTTTATTTTTGTTTTATCTTTTATTAATTCTTCTATATAATTTGTTTTATCAAAGTAATAGCAATCTTCTTTTATAATTTCTCTAAAATCTTCTATTCCTATTCCTATTCCCTTTTTCATAAATACTCCTCCCTTTATTTTATATTTTAATTATAACATAAAAAAGGGGAAAGGGTTATCACATTTTATTAAATGTAATAACCCTTTTTGAAAATAAATAATAATCTATATACACTTACGTTAGTGCCAAATATTTTAAATTTTAGAATATAACTCTAAATCCTACTCCAGCTCTCATATTATGTCCTTTTGTATCATAGCCAATGTTAGCTGTTCCACCTAATATTTCACCTTCTACTCCTAAGCTGAAATCTGTTTTTACATTACCCTTTCTATCTTCTTTTTCTTTTGGTAAGTTAAACCAATCTGCACTTGTATGAGCTACTTTTGCTTTATTATTAGCTTTGGCTACTTTTCCTAGTTCATCTTCATAAGCTGTTCCTAATCTTGCTGTGATTATTTTTCCACTTGCTAGAATATATTTGTAATTTAAGTCTACTCCTACTTCTGGTCTTACTGAAATGTAATGACTATCTTTTACATCTAATCTTATTTCACCAGATTTTTCTTTAACTTTTCCTATTTTCATATATTCCAACTTTATTGCACCATAAGGTCTTAGAGATATATTTTCTGTCAATCTAAAATCTTTTCCTAATTCATTCTTTAATGCTACTCCATAAGTATTGTATCTTCCTCTGGCATTAAATATTTCATCCACTACTAAGAATTTTCTGTTCATCTTATTATAGCCTAGTGAAATATCTCCTGACACAGTCCAATTCAAACTATTGTTATAATCAAATGGAATTGATTTATATACTCCTACCTTAGCTTCTAACATTTCTTCTTTTGATTTTCCTATATCTTTGAATTTAAATGTGTTATATACAAATCCTGTATACCAGCCTGTTCCTTTTCCTAGTCTCAATCCTTCATTTTCATGCATATAAACTACACCATAAGCATTATTTGTATAATCTATTACACCAGCTGTATTAGTTTTGTATTCACCTCTTGAGCCAAATGTTTTTATCTTATTAGATTTCTTAGAAGCTGTTGACCAATCATTCTTTAAATAATTGAATTCTTTATCCAATATATTTCCAGTAGATTGAACTCTTTGATGGATATTTGCATATTGGTGTCCCATCATTTCATCAAAGGCTTGTTTTAATAATATTCCTTCATTGTTTCCTATATCATTAAGTTTATTAAACAATTCTTTTTCCCTTGAACCAATTGCTTCAACACCATATCTTTGTTCTAATCCATCTGTAAAGTTATATGTATCTCTTGTTGTATTTTTATCTGCTGCAAATACAGTATAAGGAACTTTTGTCATATAGGCATTTTCTATTGTTTGAGTAGCCTTATTCTTTGTAATTGTTGCTTGCCAAGTCAAAGAACTAGAATAGATTTCCCATTTACTTAAACCTCTTCTTAATGCAGCTGTAATCATTTTATTATATGGTTCTATTATATCTTTTCCTAATTGAATATATTTAGAATTACTATATTTTGCTGCTTCTGTTCCTATAATCAAATCAGCTGATTTTATTCCAGAATTTGCCAATGCTCCAATATTACCTATTGGATTTGTTGGATTAACTCCAGATGAACCCATATATATACCTATTGATGATGTTGGTATTTCACTTGGAGCTCTATTAGGAACGCTGTGTACCAAAACAGGTTGTACTTTTTTTCCATTTACAAATATATCAGCTTTAGTTTTATCATCATCCCTTACTCTTATTTCTACTCCACCAAAACTCTTACTTGTGTCGTCATCATTATCCAATTCTCTTCTAGGTGTAGAAGTTTCACTTACTTTAATTTTACCATAGTTTTCAATAATTCCTCCACCAAAACTATATAGACCTATTCCATCATCAGCATTAATATTTATTGTAGCACCTTTTGCATTAACTATTTTAGCTCCAGTAGTTACAGTAACTCCTATTTGTCCAACATTATTATTTCCTACTGTTGTTATAGTTCCATAGTTATAACCAACTGCACCATTTTCTAAGTACATTCCTGTATTTTTTTTGCTTCCACTTAATTCTATTCTTCCAAAGTTTTCAGCAATAGAACCTCTACCAGTTGCATACATTCCTATACTATTTGGGTGAGTAACAGAAATTACTCCACAGTTTACTATATGACCAGTAGCTTTTTGTTTTACAATAGTTTTTCCATTTGCATCTTTTCCTAATTTTTCTGTATATCCTACTGCTATACCTATACCATATTTTTCATCTCTTGGATCTGTTAAATCAGACTTAGCAACTTTTATTGTTCCATAATTTGTAACTATTGGTGTAGGTGTTACAGATGTTGCTGGGTCTGTAACAGTATATTTATCTTCTTTTGGATAGTGTGCATAGATTCCTATACCTCCTGTACCTGATGAAAAATCAATATTTCCATGGTTATCTACTTTTCCTGAAGAATAAATACCATAGTTTTCTTTACCAGAAGATGTTATATTAGTTTTATTAACTACACTGCCATCAGAATCTTTTGAATAGACAAATATAGAATTGTCTTTTAGAGCAACAGTTCCACTGTTGTTGCTTTCAAATTTATTATTTTGTCCTTTAATAATAAATCCATAAGAGTTATTACCTATATTCAATTTATCTGTATTGTTTATTATATTTCCATTATTTCCATCATAATACAATACTGTTGAATCATTATTACCAGTTGTTATTTCTGAACCATTTTTAAATTCAACTGTACCACCTCTTGAATATACAGCTGTTGAACCTTCTCCAACATTTAATTTAGAATTTGCATCAAGGCTTACAGATTTACCATAAATTCCTGTTGCCTTTTTACCAGCTGTTACTTGTACACCACTCAATATATTAATATTATTTCCTGCTGCATATACTGCTGTACCTTCATCACCAGCAGAAACTTTTGAATTTGCTTTTAAATTAATATTTGAACCATAGATACCAGCTGATTTATTTCCTGCTACAACTTCACCATAATTTTCTATATTACCATTTGGAGAATAGATACCTACTCCTGCATTATTAGGATCTGTTGTATTACCAACAGTTATCTTACCATTGTTTATTATATTTACATTACCTTCTGCATAAATTCCAAGTGAACCAGTTCCTAGTAAATTTATCTTTCCTTTATTTATAATATTTTTAGCAGTTGCTGTATTTTCAGAAAAAATACCTGTTACTTTTTTGTTATTAGAACTAATATCTGCTTTTCCTTCTAATGTTATATCAGAGTTTTTTCCATAAATAAATATTGAATCATCACTATTTATTGTTTTTTGCTTTTCATAATTTACTGTACTATCTTCTGCATATAAATAAGTATATTTACCAGTAGGATTTATCGCTAATTTATCAATAAAATTACTAGATGTTATATTAGAATTCTTTAAATAATATGCAATAGAATCTTCACCTAAATTTAATGTTCCAGCATTTCCTTTAAAAGTTTTACTTCCTAAATCAGTTATCTTAAATGCTATTGATTTATTTATATTATAAGTTCCTGCTGTTACATCTACATTAGAATTTTTAGCACTTACAGCTATACTATCTTTTCCAACTGATATATTTCCACTAGAAGTTAAAGCTGAATTTTCAGTATAGATACCTACACTTGATTTAGCATTAGATAAATCTATATTTCCACTGTGATTTACAGTTGATGTTGCATTAGCATAATTTGTTTTATCATTTTTAGCATAGATACCATAAGCACCTGTTGAGTTAGCCTTAGCCTTTATAGTTCCAGTGTTTGTAATATTTATATCTTTATTACTAGATATAGCTGTACTATTTCCTCCTATCTTTAAATCATTTTCAGCAAAGATAGCAGTACCCTTTGCTCCAACTTCTATACTTCCAGTATTTTTAACAATAGAGCTATCAGCAGCATAAATACCTACACCATTTTCACCAGTTGAAGAAATATTACCAGCATTTGTTACAGTTCCAAAACTTGTTGCAAGTCCAGCAGAATTTTTACCTGTTAAAGTAATATTACCATTATTTAAAACTTGTACATCATCTGCTTTTGGAGCTGAAAGGTTTGAGCCAGTTTCTCTTTCAGTATTTCCTTGGAATACTGCAACTTTATTAGCAGAATTTGATATCATATTTACTCCAGGATTTACTTTTACCCAAGAAGATAAATATTCCAATCTATTATATGGAGCTTCAATATCATCTAAATTTACATTTTTATCAAGCTCTAATTTACCTCTAAGAACTTTTTCTATCTTATATTTTTTTGAATTTGAAGAAGGATCTAATTTAACTCTCTTTCCAAGTAAAGAACTTAAATCAGAATAACTATTTAATTTTTGATAGCCTGTTATATCAGCTATATTTTTATTATATGTAACAAATATAGTAGAACCATCTTCCATTTTTAAATTTAACTTTTTACCATCAGCACTTTTTTTATTATTATAAGTAGCATTTGGAGTATCAGCAAACATTTTATTTAAAAATTCAGCTTTTCTATTCATATCATCTTTTACTAAATAGAAAGCAGAGCCTCCATCTTTTACAGTGGCATCTACATTATTATTTAATACAAATACTCCAGTAGGAATAGGTCTTTCTATAGGTACATTCTTAAGTTTATTATGTTCATCAGGTCTGGTATGGCTATAATTATAGAACATTACTCCTACCATTTTTCCATATTTACCAACAGCCAATTCAGGAGAAGTAGATGAAGTTCCTAAATCAATGCTTGATCTATCTGCATAAAGAGCTACACCACCATAAGATGAAATCTTACCTTCTTCAATCTTATTTTCATTTTTGATTCCATTTGAATATAGAGCAATAGAATTTTCACCAGATGCTTTTATTTCAGGAAGTTTAGTGTTACCTCCTCCTTTTTTCATTACAAACTGACTTCCATTTCTATATGAAACATCACCATTTTTATCTACTTCATAAGCAGTTCTCATAGAGTTATATACACCCATTACACTTTTTCCAGTTAAATCAATAGTACCTGTATTTTTTGCATCTAAATCAAATAAAATATCTATACCTATAAGATTTTCATTTTCTTCTACATTATCATTATTAGTTTTAATAACTCCATGATTAATTAGATTTCCAAGTTCTCTATTAGGATATAATGGCATATAAAATCTTCTATATTGACCGTTATCTTCATCTTCGCCATGAACATAAGTTGAATATAACCCTACATTTTTTTTACCTTTTAAAATTATTTTTCCATCTTTTAAATTTACAACTTCATTTAATCCTGAACTACTAGCAGCAATCATTGCAGTATTTAATTTACCATTTACTTCTATTTTTCCTTTATTGGTAGCTCTTGTTATAGATGCCTTTCCAATTTCAGCATTCCCACCAATTCCAGTTTCTAATCCACTATTATTATTTCCATTTAAAGTAATAGTACCTTCATTTGTAATTACTTCAATGTCATCCTCAGCCCTAGGATAAGTACCTATGATCATAGCAGCATTATTTCTACCATTTACTTCTATTTTTCCACTAACACCATTTTTTACTTTACCTATATATCCTTCACTATCTTCTGCTGGTGCTGTTATTCTTGTGCCATAAAAAGTAGACCTGCTATCATTTTCAACATCTATTCCTACTGAACTGTTATAATAAAAACTTTTATTTCCAAATTTATCTATATCAAAATCTGGATTAGAATTTATCTTTATTGTTCCTAAATTTTCAAATTTTTTTATTTCAGTAGGTACTGAAGATAATTTCATTCCATAACTTCCTCCTCCATTAAGTTCTATTGTTCCTCCCTTCTCATTAACTACATTTATAATACCATTATTTGGGATAGTAGTATTTGGAAAGCCTTCCATATCTTCAATTACAGGTGCATATACTTGTATACCTATAGAATGTTTACCATTAAATCTTATTGTTCCTTTATTAATAAGTGAATATGTTCCATCTCCTCTATCATTATTTTTAGTTGTTAAAGTTAAACCTACTTTATGTCCTGTATAGCCACCTTTTTTGATAACAGTTTCTCCATCTGCTTTCACTATATCAGGAGTTCTTTTTATATATCTATCATCCTTCAAAACACTATTTCTATTTTCATTATCGTCTTCTACATCATATGGATCCCAGCTTTGATAGTCAGCACAACCAGGCTGTGCTGTTCTTATTTTTATTACATTAGAAGGAGTTACCATTTTTCCATCTTCTTTTACTTTACCAACTGTAAGTCCTCCTAATCCTCCACTACCTCTATATTCTGTTTCTGCCTCATCTGTTATTAATCCACCTACTTCATTTACTATCTTTCTTTCACCTTGATTATTTCTTGTTCCATTACCTGTATCAGTTTGAGCTTCAAATCCAATAGTAAATGGACCTACTAAATTTATAGTCCCTTTATTTTCTATTGTAGCCTTTGGTGTATTATGTAAAGTACCTACTCTTGAGCTTCCAACTAAAAATGCTTGTTTATTAATAGGATGATTGCCAACAACACCATCTTTTTCTTTATTTTTATGATCAGCATCTAAAGGATTTATAGAATCTATTGTTATATTTGCTCCTTTAGCTATTGTTAATGTCTTTCCACCACTATCCTTTCCATCTTTACCAGTGCTTCCAATACTTCCATAATCAAAATAAGTTTTAAATAATGCTTGATCAGCACCATTTACTGTTTCGTATTTATTATTATCTTTAAGATAGTATCTATTTGATACATACATCAATGCTGGTTTTTTACCTACAAAATCATTATTTATTGTTTTGTTTTCATTGTGGTCATAAGATTCTCCATCATTTTTAGCACCATTAGGTCCTGCTGTGTCATTTGAACCATCCCAATAAGATTTTGCTTCTGCTACTGTACCACGATATGAAAGTGTCCTTATTTCATAACCAAGACCTCCACTAGATGTAACTTGTATTGGATCAGGAGTTGTTAAGGTAAAAACTCCTCCACCTATTACATTAATAACTGGTGCAGTTGGATTTACTGGTACAGGAAATTGAGGTTTAACAGGATTTAAAACAATAGGCGGATTAGGATTTTTATTGATGTCTTTTGGTTTTACTCCTGCTCCTAATTCTATTTTTACTATTGCTTCCTGTCTTATTCTTGTATTTGCCAATCCATAAGAATCTTCATCTCCACCTCTTAATGAAGTTGTTGCTGAGTGTGGATCTTTTTCTTTTTTATTTGTTGCTTCTCCAAAAGTTACTAATTGACTTTCTCCTCCAACTGATAATGTTGAAAGTGAATGAGTTACTGCTGAATTTGAAGAAGTATATTCATCATAGTGTTTACTATCTGGGTGTATATTTCTTAAAAATAAATCTTCACTTCTTGTAAATAGTCCTTCATAAGGATATTTTTCCTTTTTATCTCCCTTTCCTTGATAAGTGCCTCTCCAATCACTATAAAAATAATTAGCACCAAATTGCCATGAACTCCAAGGTGATTTTACTACTTGATCTCCTTGTTCCATCAATTGTATAAGTTCTAATCTTTCTCCTGTTATCTTTTTATTATTTTCTTCTCTTGCTGTTTTTATTTTTGTTTGCAAATCTCCTACTGAATTTCTAAGAGAATTTTTTGCAGAGTTTATTTCTTCCATTGTGGGTGTTGTGCTTGATATGTTGTCTGCATTATTTATTTCTTGTGAAAATGCACCCCCCCCCATCATCAAAAATAGGATGGCTAAACCTATTGAATACTTCACTGTTTTGCATCTCTTTGCTATTGAACGAAGATCTTTTTCTATTTTGCATAAATTATTGTTCATTTTCTTCCCCCTTCTTGTCAATTTTCAGTTTTGACCTCTTCTTTTTTAACATCTATTACTCTACTTTCTTCCGAATTAACTTCTCCCTTTGAACCTCTTTTTACTAACTTAAATTCAACTCTTCTGTTCTTTGCTCTTCCTTCTGTTGTTGCATTATCAGCAATAGGTTCTTCTTCTCCTCTTGGTACTATTCCTACTATTCTACTAGGATCTAATCCCAATTCTATTAATTTAGCTTTTACTGCTTCTGCTCTTCTCTTAGATAGCCCCATATTATATGCATTACTTGCTATATAGTCTGTGTGCCCAACTATTGTTACTTCATAATCATTTTTTTCAATGAAATCTTTTAAGTTTGTTAACATTTCATTATACTGTGGTTTTACTACTGACTTATCAAAGTCAAAATTCAATGCTCTGTCATCTAAAACTATCGTCATCTCTTCTGGTGGCTCTTCCTTTAAAGCCTCCATCTTATTAATTTCCAATGCGTTTATCCTAATTGAATTCGCCCTCATCCGTTTGGTTGTTAATGTTGATGTAAATGTTGATGATGAAATGACCAATAAGAATAAAAATAAAATTGATTTTAAGTTTTTATTCATATTTATTCCCCCTTTATACAAATTTGTTATTATATAAACAGAATTATTAATTAATATATAGATATCTTTTTTTTAATTATATTACAAACTACTGCATATTTCAATAGTTTTATTAAAAAATATTTGTTCGGTTATTATATATTTTTAAAGAATGCTGTTTTATTTTTAGAACTGATGATATAAAATAAAAATGATGTCAATAGATATTTTTCCATCAACATCATTTATTATTCACTCATATTCTATCTAAGAACATTTTTTATTCCTTTTAAAGTTATATCTTTTGATAAGAAATGTTCTTTTATTTTTACTTCTCTCATTAAATCTGTACTTAAATATTTTTTATTATCATCAGGAAATACTGTTACAATAACACTATCTTTTCCAAGTTTATTTTGTAACATCAATGCTCCTATAAAATTAGCCCCTGATGATATCCCAACTCCTAAACCACATTTAGCAAGTTTTTGTGCCATAACAATAGCATCTCCATCATCTACACTCACAACTTCATCAAGTTTATCTAATTTTATTAAATCAGGAATAAACTCATCAGAAATTCCTTCTATTCTATGTTTAGCAACTTTATATCCAGTAGATAAAGTTGGAGAATTTAAAGGTTCAAGTGGAGATATTTTTGCATTAGGGAAATTTTCTTTAATTCTTTGTCCTATTCCCATAACTGTTCCACCAGTTCCAACTCCTGCAACAAAACCATCAATATTCAAATTTAAACTTTTCATTTCATTTACAATTTCTAAACCTATTCCATAATAATGTGCTTCACTGTTATACGGGTTAGAGAATTGACTAGGTAAATAAGTATCAGGATTATTTTTAGCAAACTCTTTTGTTTTTTCTATACTTCCTAAAAATCCTCCCTCTTCTCTACTTACCAAAACAATTTTTGCTCCAAAAGAACGAATTAAAGACTTTCTTTCTTCACTCATCCAATCTGGCATATAAATAATAACAGAGTGTCCTAAAATTGCTCCCATAGCAGAAAAAGCTATTCCTGTATTTCCACTTGTTGCTTCTACAATAGGTGCTCCTTTTTTAATTTCCCCTTTTTCATAAGCCTTTTTCAAGGTGTAAAATGCCATTCTATCTTTAATACTTCCAGTTAAATTATAACTTTCATTTTTTACAAAAATTCTTCTTTCTTCTCCCTTATAATCAAATACTAATTCTAACATAGGAGTTTTTCCAACTAAATTTTCTAAATATTTCATTTTTTCTTG
>ERZ773063.1257-NODE-1257-length-15271-cov-8.809805_pt1 | contig 15271 bp, 15 predicted proteins | sample MGYA00580625_ERZ773063 | MGnify/ENA primary metagenome ERZ773063 (study PRJEB29015, sample SAMEA2738022) | human oral metagenome | biome: human oral; feature: human-associated habitat; material: dental | place: China | collected 2042 ...
GGAACGTGAACGTACCTTTCCAACGTGAACGTACCTTTCTCCCATCCTTCTGGGGGCAGACCTCAGAAGGATGGGAGAAAGGTACGTTCGCGCGACGAAGGTACGTTCACGTCGTCAACCATGGTTGACGACCGGACACCACCCGACTGACCCTGCCCGCGCCCCGTCGGAATCAGTCAGCTAGACAATAATTGCTCGCGCGCCGTCGCAACCGCACTGGTAACCTGCTGAAGGCCGAGTCAACGGGCGCAAGCCCCTCGGATCGGGACCAACCGGATGAACGAAGGCCAGCGATGCTCCTGTCCCCCATCGACGCCAACACCGCCCGCGCCATCGCCGAGCTCGTCAACGCCAGGCTCGGCAGGCGCCCCACCGCCGACGGCCCTCGGCCGGGCGGAGAGAGCACCGCACAACGCGACGAGAGAACAGAGGACGCCGGGGGGCCCGCGCGCCCCGGGCCGGAGAAGACGCACGACGGATAGGAGTCGCAACCGCCCCTGCGCGAGACGGCACCGGCGCCTCGGGACGACGGCGGACGCCGTTTCTGGGCGGAACGGGCAGAAGCCGTGACAAGAGCGTGTGTGGTCGCCACGACACAGCACATCCGCTGATCGTTGCAATTCCAACACTCTGCTCAACACGGACAGCGCCGTGCGCCGACGCTCACACCCTGTGCGGGACAATGCCGGGGCGGGCCCGGGCAGTATTCTCAATGGCACGGCGCACGGACGAGGACGTTCATCAGAACCTCTCACCGGGCGTCGTTCTCATGTCAGGAACCGTTCACCAACGCTCAAGGAGCATCGTATGTTCTACAGCACCATTGACACCAGGACCGCCCGCGCCATCGCCGAGCTCGTCAACGCCAGGCTCGTCGGCCAGACCACCGGCATGCGGCGCTGACACGGTGCTGACGCCACACCACTGACGCCGGCCAGAGCAGGCGGCGCAACGCGGGACGTGCACCGCGCAGAAAAGCACGATCGCAACCGGGCGGGGACGACGTGGTCCCCGCCCTTCTTGCTGCGCCCGCCGGCCCGCCGGCCCCGCCGGCCCGCCGCGCGAGCGCGAGCCCTCGTCCTGCCGAGGCCTCGGCGCCGCGCCGCGGACCTGTCGTTGAGCAGGGGGCGGGCCTGTCTCACAGGCTCTCGAGAATCCCCCTGCCGAAGGTCAGGTGACGGTCGATCTGCTCGTCGGCGTCGTCGAGGTAGAAGGCGTGGCCCTCGTACTCGGTAATGAGGACGCCCCGGAACCCGCCCTCGGCGAGAATGGACAGCGCCCTCTCATACGGGATGGTGGGTTCGCTCAGCGTGCCGTCAGCCGCCTTCTCAATGTGGTAGAACTTGCCGTGCACATACTTGACGTAGGGCACCATATCGGCGAACTTCTCCAGCTCGGCCGGCGCGAAGGACAGGTAGCCGAACCACTCGGAGATGGCGACCTTCTCGCCCTCGCCCCCGCCCATGGTGGTGCGCACGTGCTCCCACATCTCCTCCTCGGTCATGCCGTTGTGACGGTTGGCGATGATCCACTCCAGGGTCTCGCGCCTCGCGCCCAGGCCGATGTACCGCCCGATGGCGATCTCGGTGGGGCGCTCAATGAACATGCCGAAGTCGGGGACCAGGCCGAAGCTGGTGATGCCGTACTTGTCGATGGCCTCCATGAAGGCGAGGGTCTGGGGGTCGGCCGGCGTGTGCGGGGCGTGAATCTCGAACCCGATGGTGATGCCGTACCTCTCTGCGAGCTCGGCGACCTCGGGGACGAGCTCGGGCCCGAAGCCGGTGGCTCGCATGGAGGTCGCCCCCAGGTCACGGGCGGTCATGATGTCGAGGCGGATGTCGGAGAGGATGTCCGCCCTGCTCATGGTGTAGCCGGTGATGCGGCCGACGTCGACGTAGCCGCCGTATGAGTAGACCTCGATGCCGTGCCTCTCCCCGGCCGCGAGAACCTCGTCGATCTCGCGGCGGCGCGGGGTCGGGTAGCGCTGAAAGGTCTGCGCGCCGACCAGCTCGACCTTGTGCACGCCCTTGTCGGCGATGCGGCGGAAGATGGTGTCGATGCCGAAGTCCTCGCGCTCGACGAACTGCTGGGTGTAGCTGTAGCAGGAGACTCCCTGCTCAATGCCGTTGATCGTTGCCATGTCTCACTCCTCAACCGTGAGGGTCTTGCGGGCGGAGGCGTCGAGCTTGCCGAAGACGCCGGGGGCGAACTCCATGTAGACGACCCTCGCCTCGCACACGAGGTCGACGTCGTGCTCGCCGGCGGCCAGGGGATCGCCGAAGACGTGGAGCCTGATGGGCGTGCGCACGCCCCAGTACTCGGTGAAGGCCAGGGGGATCTGCGGGATGCGCAGGAAGGTCCCGTCCACCTCCACGAGGATGCGGTCGTCGTCGACCCTCTCGCCGTCGACGGTGAGCTCCAGGCGCTCGACGGCGGAGATCGGCGTGCCGCGGTAGTAGTTGAGGCCGACGTCGAGCACGTAGCCGACGGGCGTCCCGTCCTCGGTCTCGTTGGCGAGCCGGCGGAGCACCCGCTCGTCGAAGCCGAGCTTCATGAACTTGGTGGGCATGGTTCGTGTTTCCTCTCTTGTGCGAGCCTGTGTGGATGGTGGCCGCTGGTGGGCGGCGGGTCGGCCGGAGCCGGACGGCGGCCGACGACGGCGGGGACCGGACAGCGGGGCGTCACCGGGAGTCCGCGGCCCCCTCCTCGGCGGCACTGCTGATTCCCCCCTTGGCGTCGAGGCGGGCGCGGATCCGCACGTACTCCTTCTCGGTGAGGCGGTACATCGACAGGGGGATCATGGCGAGGAGGAACAGGGCGCCGCAGCCCACGTTGGTGATCAGGTTGATCCCCATCATGGCGTGGGGTGTCTGCGGCTGATTCGCGACGTAGCCGAAGGCGCCGATCAGCGCGATCCCCACCGCGCCGCCCACGGCGGAGCCGATCTTCGTGGACAGGGAGATGACCGCGTAGCTCATTCCGTCGGCGCGTATGCCGGTGCGGTCCTCGGCCTCGTCAATGCAGTCCGGGACCATGGACATGATGAGTGGGCCGGCGAAGTTGCTCAGGCCGTACAGCGTCGTCAGGGCGATAACCAGCGCGATATTGTCGAACGGGACGAAGTACAGGGCGATCAGGGAGGCGCCGCAGACGGCGAAGGAGATGAGCGAGAGGTTCCTCTTGCCCAGTCGCTTGGAGAAGCGGGCGAAGAGCACAATGCCGACGGCGCCCATCAGAGACGGCAGCATCATGAGGACGGACACGAGGTCCATGCGCTGAAGATCGTAGATGTAGTAGTACAGCTGGATCCCGATGCGACCGAAGAAGGCGGTCATGGCGAACAGGAAGGCGCAGAACACCATCATGAGGTTCCGGTTCGTGAGGACCACCTTCAGCTCCTCGCCGAGCGGGATTCCCCGGCCGTGGTGCACGGGGGTGATGACCTCGCGGGAGGTGAGGAACACGGCGTAGAAGAGGGGGACGGCGATGAGCGCCATAACGAGCGCGGTCATGGTGTAGCCGTGCGTCGTCGTCGTGGTCCCGTCCCCGGCGCCGGAGAAGTAGATGATCAGGGGCATTGAGACCGCCGAGAGGGCGACGGCGCCGAGGTTGGTCCCGATCATGCGGTAGGAGTTCAGCGAGACGCGCTGGTCGGACTTGCGGGACATGACCGTCGACAGCGACCCGTACGGCAGGTTGACCAGTCCGTAGATAAGTCCGAGGAGGAAGTACGAGCCGACTGCCCAGACGATCTTCCCGCCCCCGCTCGACAGGGGCGCGGTGAAGGTGAGCACGCAGATGACGGCGAGGAACGGCGTGCCGAAGAGGATGAAGGGACGGAACCTTCCCCAGCGGGTCCTCGTGCGCTCGGCGATCCCGCCGATCACCGGGTCGAGGGCGGCGTCGAAGATGCGCGCCACGGCGAGCACCATGCCCGCGACGCCCGCGGACAGTCCGACGTTGTCGGTGTAGAAGAGGGTGAGGAAGGAGCTGCCGAGGCTCCACACGAGCTGGCTGGCGAAGTCGCCGCCCCCGTATGCGAGCTTGGTGATGAAGGAGAGCCTGTCTCCCGGCATCTCGCGCTCCGGCGCCGGGGGCGCCGCCGAGTGACTGTCTATAGTGGTCATTACACATCCTTGTGTCATGTGCGCGGGCTGACGCGCGGTCGCGCGGATGAGCAGGAACGCGGGCGCACGCCCGTACGGGACTCAGCGCCGGAAGGGCATGAGCCCCGGGTCACCGGGCGGGCGCATCCGCGCACCGCGCCCGCCCGGTGGTGAGAACCGGTGGTGAGAAGCAGGAACCGCTGTGCCGCTTTCAGCCCCTCAGGGTCCGGCGGATGAGGGCCTGCTGCTTGGCGACCTCGGCGAAGGCGTCGATCTCGCCGGGACCGAGGTAGGAGTGGCCCTCCCACTCGGTGGAGATGAAGCCGTGGTAGCCGATGTCGCGCAGGATTCCGAGAATGCCGGGGATGTCCATCGAGGGCTCCTCGCCGGCGTCGTCGAAGCCGTAGCACTTGCCGTGGACGTGGACGATGTCGTCGGCGATCTCGCGCCAGTCCTCGATGCTCTGGCGGCCGAACATGGTGAAGGTTCCGAGCGTGCCGTCAATGGTCCTGCGCGGCACGCCCCGGGCGGCCGCGAATTCGGCCCACCGGTTGTAGCGCTCGAAGGTGGTGCCCTCGCCGCGCCAGAGCTCCTCCATCGCCCCGATGAGCCCGGCCGGCACGCCGCTCCTGACGCACTGGGCGACCCAGCCCGGGGGCAGGGCGCGCATGGTGGCGGAGAAGTCGGGGACGAAGCCGACATAGGGCGAGTCGAGGCGGGCGTAGAGCTCGCGCACCGGCGCGATGGCCGGGGTGAGCGGCCCCTCGGGGGCGTGCAGCTCCATGCCCATTCTCACGTCGGCCCTCTCGGCCGTCGGCAGGACCCGCTCGATGACCGTCGGCGAGGCGCCGAGTTGGATGCGGATGACGTGGAAGCCCAGCAGCCGCGCCGTCTCGATCTGGCGGGAGAGGTAGTCGACCATCTCGTCATCGGTCATGAACCGCCCGGAGGGCTGGCCGACGTCGATATTGGAGGACAGGCAGCTGGACACCAGGCCGCGCCGCTCCAGGCCGTCGCGCCAGTAGCGCACGAACTCCGGCGTCACCTCGGGGTAGGTGCGGATCGTTTGGAAGCCGACGATCTCAATGCCGGGGCCGAGGTCGTCGGCCGCCACGCGGTCGAGCATGGAGTCCAGGTCGTACTGCCCGGACCACCACTCGTTGGACAGGGAGTACAGGGTCAGGCCGGTCCTGATGCCGGTGCCGCCGACGCCCCTGGCCTCAGTGCCCTCAGTGCTCCTGGTGTCTTCGGTGCTCATGGTGCTCATGCGTCCTTCACCTCCAGGGCTCTTGTCTGATGGGTGTGCTTGACCATGCACTGGTCCGGGCCCACGAGGATGTAGGGGATGCGCTGGCGCAGGTGGGCCGCCACCTCGACGACGGCGCCGAGCCCCTGCGGCGCGGGCACGCGGACGTACCCGGTGTCCTGGACGTACCAGAACTCCTCGGTGCGCTCGGCGAGCTCGTCCAGGGCCCAGGAGCGGCCGCCCACCTCCAGGCGCATGGCCCGGCGGGGGACGGCGACGCCGTCCAGGGTCAGCTCGATGTCCTCGAAGGTGGACAGGGCGAGCGAGCGGTACCACGGGATGCGCAGCGGGACGAGGAGGTCTCCGCCGTCGCGCAGGGCGGGCGAGCCGTCCATGACCATGTCGGAGAATGACGTCATCGGTCGACCTCGACCTTTCGTGTGAAACGGTTCTCGGTGAGGATCGGCATGTAGGACACGCGCAGACGCTGGTTGACCGTGATCTCGTGCTCGCCCGGGGCGAGCCCGCCGGGGAGGCGGACGAGGATCTCGGCGAAGGTGCCCAGCTCCCAGCGCACGTCGGCGACGTCGGCGAGCTCGGCGAAGGTGCGGGCGACCCCCTTGTAGCGCAGGCGCAGGTCCTCGACCGGCACGGCCTCGCCGTCGACGACGACGTCGGGCGCCTCGACCATGGACAGGCCGAGCCCGCGGTAGTAGGCGATGTGCGTCTCGAAGGAGAACCCCTCCACCACGCCGTCGGTGCCAGCGGTATTGCGGACGGAGCCCTCGCGGATGATCAGCTCGTTGAACATGTCAGCTCTCCTCTCCGAGCAGGGCCTTGAGCATGCCCTGGTGCCTGGCGACCTGGGTGACGGAGTCGACCTCGGCGGCGTCCTCGATGTGGCGGTTGCCCTCGTACTCGCTGGACAGGTAGCCGTCGTAGCCGATGTCCTTCAGGACCGGGACGATCTCGTGGTACGGGATGGAGTACTCGTGCCAGTAGCCGGAGCCGGGCACCTCGTGCATCTCGTAGAACTTGGCGTGGATGTGCTTGATGAGCTCGGCGTGGTCGCGCAGGCAGTCGACGCTCTGGGCGATCATGAAGGTGGCGTTGCGGGCCAGGCCCAGGGTCACGCCGTCGACGCCGGCCCTCTCCAGACGCTCGAAGAGGGCGCCGGTGTCCCCGTGGGCGTTGTAGGTCCCGACGATCTCCTCGACGACGGCGGGGTCCGCCCCGTCGCGCAGGGCCCGGTCGACGAGCACCCGCGGCAGCCGGTGGACGAAGATGCCCATGTCCGGCACGCAGCCGACGACGTCGGCGCCCACGCGCTCGCCGACGTCGAGGTGGCGCCGGATCCAGTCGTCCTCGAAGGAGTACGGGGAGTGGATCTCCACGCCCATCCACACGCCGTGGTCGGCCGCGTAGCCGGCGGCGGCCTCGACGACCTCGGGCGGGGTGTTGACAATGATGCGGATGCCCTTGGCGCCGAGCCTGGCCGTGTGCCGGATGTCGCGCCTGAGGGAGTCGACCATCTCGTCGTGGTTGAGCAGGCGGCCGGAGTATCGCTTGGTGTCCAGGAACATGTCGTGGACCGTCGGGGTGGTGCCATGGGCGTCCATGAGCTCCCTCCACTGCGCGTAGAAGGAGTCCGGCAGGTCGGGCTGGCCGGGCAGGGGGAAGCCGGGGAGCATCTGCTCGGCCAGGGTCTCAATGCCCAGGGCGCCGACCTCGGCGGCTGCGGCGACGCAGTCCTCGAGGGTGAAGGTGCCGTGGGCGTACTCATGCTGGTACGAGTACAGGCTGACGCCGCGCTTGATGCGTGCGCTCATCGGTGCGCTCCTCTCTGAGTGTCTCTGAGTGCGGGTTGTGTCTGCTGCGGATGGGGTTCGAGCCCGTGCACCTGTGCGTGCGGACCGCGGTCGGCTAAGGGCCGGGGCCGCGGGATCGCCCCGCGGCCCCGCGTCCTCGCATCCGGCGCCGCAGCTCGGGCGGACAGGCCGGTGGAGTCAGTCGAAGTAGACCGGCTTGCCGCCCTGGGCGGCGGAGGTGTAGATGCCGTCGAGGATCTCGGTGACGACGACGGCCTGGTCGGCGGTGACGTAGGGCTCGGTGTCGTTGAGGATGCAGTCGAGCCACAGACCCGCCTCCAGGCCGCCCATGTACTGGAAGCCGGTCATGGCGTCGCCGCCGGCGCCGAAGTAGGCGGCGCCCTTCTCGGGACGGGTCTTGACGAGCTCGCCGCCCTCGGCCTTGTTGATGGTGATGACGAGGTCGGAGCCGCCGTCGGGGTCCTGGATGGTGTCCGCCCCGGCCTCGGTGCCGCACAGGGTGACGCAGCACTCGCGGGAGTCCTGGATGTTGAGGGCCCAGGAGGCCTCGACGAACAGGGAGGCGCCGTTCTTGAAGGTGACGAAGCCGAAGGCGGAGTCCTCCACCGTGTAGGTGGCCGGGTCCCACTCCCCGCCCATATTGCCCTCGGGCTTGTCGGCGAGCTTGTAGTTGACGACGCCGGTGACCGAGGCGACCTCGTAGTTGCCCATCATCCACAGGGCGATGTCGATCGCGTGGCCGCCCAGGTCGATGAGCGGGCCGCCGCCCTGCTTCTCCTTGTCGGTGAACACGCCCCAGATCGGCACCCCGCGGCGGCGGGTGGCGTGGGCCTTGGCGGCGTAGATCTCGCCAAGCTTGCCCTGCTCGACGAGCTTGCGCAGGAACTGGTACTCCCGGCGCTGGCGGTACTGGAAGCCGACGGAGAGCTTCTTGCCGGTCCGCTTGGCCGTGTCGCGCATCTTGCGGGCATCGGCGCCGGTGACGGCCATGGGCTTCTCCACGAGCACGTGCTTGCCCGCCTCCAGGGCGGCGCAGGTGATCTCGCAGTGGTTGACGTTCCAGGTGCACACGTGCACGACGTCGATACTCTTGTCGGCCAGGACCTGCTTGTAGTCGGTGCAGGCGTAGGAGTCGGCGCCGCCGTGCTCAGCGCGGGCCTTCTCGGCCCTGTCGATCTCGTAGTCGCAGAAGGCGACGATCTCGGCCCTGTCCTTGTGCTGGGCCAGGCCCTCCAGGTGCTTCTGGGTTCCGATGAAGCCCAGGCCGATCATGCCGATGCGAAGCTTGTCGCTCATGTGATGAACTCCTGTGTTCTCGTTGAGCCGGCCATCGTCGGCCGGACCCGGCGGGATGTGCTCCCCGCCTCATGGAGCTCATTCAACCCGTCTTGGACAACCGAACCCAAGGCCTGCAAGCACCACTTACGCCCTGGCTGTGCACAAGTGCGAGCAGCGGCACCCCCGCGCCGAGATCGGTCCAGTTCCGCGCCGAGATCGGTCCGGTTCCGCACCGAGATCGGTTCGGGGCGTCCGCCTGGGCGCCGTGCTGTTCACCGGGAAAGTGATCATCTGACGCAGTTTTCAGACGATCAATGGCTCGTGGTGCGGTGAGGATCGGCGTGATTCTGCGGTTTTGTGGTGCGGGCCGGACGACCGGGGGAGTTAATGGCGCGCAGGGTGATCATTTTCCGGAGCGGTGGCATCCGGCTGGCGCCCGCCAGACGCCCCGCTGGACTCCTTGAACCGATCTCGAGCCGGAATACGACCGATCTCGGTGAAGGGGGCGCCCGCCCAGGACGCGCCGGCGAACGTGAACGTGCCTTTCCAGCGTGAACGAACCTCCGTTGACGTCGGGCGCCGGCACCGTCAGGAGCCGCCCTCCCCCGCCGTCGGCTCACTCACAGGCTCCGACGCCGGTAGAGGCGGATCGAGCACGCGGCGGAGACGGCGAGCAGCCCCACCGCAGCCCCCAGTCCGGCCGGCCCGGTCCTCGGCCGACTCGCCCAGTCCAGCAGCGTCGTCGCGAGCGCGGGGAACTGCCGGATCAGAATCATACCGCCGAGCATGAGGATCATGATCGCGCCATTGGAGTACATGCCTGTGCGCGCGTGGCCGAGGGCGAAGAAGAGGGGCAGCTGGACCGCGGCGATAGCGCCCACCACCGCCAGGACCATGCCCGCGACCGCCGCCGTGGACAGCGGAATGGGACTGGCCTGGGGACCGCGCACGAGCTCGTCGATCCGCGCAACGCCGAGGCCCGCCAGGGTCACGACAGCGGCGATGAAGGCGATGAGCAGGTAGCGGCCGACCACGAGCTGCGTCCGCGTCACCGGCAGGATCGAGTACATGACGTCCAGGCGCGCGCGCTCATCCTGGGCGAAGAAGACGCCGGGCAGGAAGGCCGCCGTCAGGGCGCACACGGCGATGGCCGGTGTCGCCCCTCCCATGGCGAGGTTCGCCGCGGTGATAATGGCCGCGACGATCGCGAAGGCGCGCAGCGCGGCGGCGTGGGCGGACAGCTCGGCGCGCAGCAGGTTCCACGTGGTGCGCATATCAGTGCTCCTGGGCCGGGGCCGCCGAGGCGGCGGGACGGGGACGGGCGGCGCCGTAGGCGGACCTCGGGCCGCGGGTCATGGCGGCGACGGCCTCCTCGATGGAGGGGGGCTCGACGACGACGTCGGGGCCGAATGCGGCGGTGTCCGAGACCCTGATGAGTCCGGAGAAGGCGCCCGCCCCGTTGCGCCGGGTCCCGGCAAGGGCCGCCTCGGCCGCGGGCGTCAGGGCCGAGACGGGGCCGCGGGCCATGGCCCACTGCTCGGTGAGGTCGGTCAGGGGACCGGCGAAGCGGGTGCGGCCGGCCCCGATAATGTGAAGGTGGTCCGCAATCTGCTCCAGGTCGGAGGTGATGTGGGTCGAGAAGAGGATCGTCCGCCCCTCCTCGACGAGGAAGTCGCGGAGGACGTCCAGGACGTCCAGGCGCGCGACGGGGTCCAGGCCCGAGGTCGGCTCGTCGAGGATGAGGAGCTCGGGGCGGTGGGCGAGCGCGAGGACGAGCCGGAGCTTGACGCCCTGACCGCGCGACAGGTCCTTGACCCGCAACCGGGGCGGGACGTCCAGGCGGGCCAGCAGCTCGTCGAAGAGGTCCCGGTCCCAGCCGGGGTAGAAGCGCCCCAGGTTGCCGGCGGCCGAGACGGCCGTCCACTCCGGGGGCAGGGCCACGGTGTCCAGGACGACGCCGACGCGGTCGTGGCACGCCCCCGGCGCGGCGCCGAGGACGTCGATCGAGCCGGCATCGATGCCGATCATGCCAAGCATCGCCTTGATGGCGGTGGTCTTGCCGGCCCCGTTGGGGCCGACGAAGCCGGTGACCAGGCCGCTCGGCACGCTCATGTCGAGGGGGCCGAGGGTGAAGGCCCCCTGCCTGCGTACGACGGCGTCGAGGCGGACGGCGAGGCCGGGATCAGGACGGCCGGGGCCGGGGCCGCCGTCCGCGCCGGGCACCGGCCGCGCGACCCCGGGCGCCGGGGCGGTCACTCCGTGTTCAGTGCGTTCCATCGTTGCGTGCTCCTTTCGTGGAGGTCGGACAGGTCGAGCCCGGCGAGCCCGGCGGTGGCGACGGCGTCGTCGAGCTGGGCGTCCAGCCGGGCGAGGAGCCGCTTGCGGGTCTCGCTCTCGTCCTGGGGCAGGACGAAGCTGCCGCGACCGGCCTGGTTGGCGATGAGGCCCGCGGCGGCGAGGTCGTTGTAGGCGCGGGTGGTGGTGATGAGGGAGACCTCGAGGTCCCTCGCGAGCCGGCGCAGCGAGGGCAGCGGGGTCCCGGCGGGCAGGTCGCCGGACCAGATGGCCTGACGGATCTGGTCGACGATCTGCTCGTACATGGGCGTCCCGGACGTCCGGGAGAGAACGATGTGCACATACTGTTTATATCGCACATGTACAGCATGTGCAACGGCATGCGCGGTCCCTCATCGAGAACGCTCCGCCGCAGGCAGGACGCCCGCGCCCGGACGCCGACCCGTCGCGCCCCCTGCCCGCCGCCGGGACCCGGAGCAGGCGCATCCGGCCGCCCCACGACCCCGGCCCCGACACTCAGCGGACCGCTCTCGACCAAGAAAATAAATAGGCGAGACGGCGCCATGTGCGCAGAAACATGGGCGTGATACAATGAACTGTGCGGATCGGTATTTTTATTGACGATTACCTGCCCTCGGTGCACGGCGTCGCGACCTCGACAAAAAATTTGAAGGAAGCACTGGAGGGGCTCGGGCACGAGGTCTACATCATTGCGCCGAGATGCAAGGGCTACCAGGACGACGACGACCACATAATCCGCGTCCCCTCGTCGAAGAACTACGTTTTCGACAAGCGCGAGACCGGCGTCATATACCCCGGCCTCGCGCGCAGGCTCGACAAATACGAATTCGACATCGTCCACAGCCAGATGCAGTTCTACGTGGGCGTCCTGGCGCACAGCGTGGCAAAACGACAGGACATTCCTCACATTACAACCGTGCACACCCTGTACACGGAGCTGATCGACGACTACCCGCTCATGGTGACGGCCGGGATCATCGCCCTGACCGTGGCGCTCCCAATCGTGCTGCGAACCAGACCGATTCTGCCGACAGCCTCCCGAGAACAACTGCGATCGATGAGCAAGGACGCCGTCAAGGAGACGTTCTCCCACCAGGGCTGGAGGCTCACCGCCGCCTTCGCGAACAAGTGCGAGGCCTGCATATCGCCGTCGAACCACCTGGCGAGGATACTGGTCGACGAGGGCGGGCTGACGGCGCCGTGCTACGTGCGCCCCAACGGAATCAACACGAGCCTGTACCGGGACGCCGCCCCCCAGGACTCCCCCGTGGAGAAGAGGCCGGGAGAGAGGTTCATAATATCCGTGGCCCGCCTGAGCCCAGAGAAACGCCAAAAGGCGCTCATCGAGGCGATGCCGCACATCCCCGACAACAGGATCAAGCTGGTCCTGGTCGGCGGAGGCCCTTACGAGAATGAGCTGAGAATGCGGGCCGCGGAGCTGGGCGTCACCGGTCGAGTCATATTCACCGGCATGCAGCCGAGCGACAAGGTCGCCTCTCTGCTCAAGCAGGCGGACGTATTCTCGCTCGCGTCGTACCACTTCGACAACCAGCCGATGACCTTCCTCGAAGCAGCGTCGAGCGGCCTGCCGATCGTGTACTGCGACGAGCAGATGACAGAGGGCCTGACCGAGCGCAACTCGGTGCTGGCCGACGGTATCGAGGGCAAGGACCTGGCGCGGGCCTTCAACGGCCTCTTCTCCGACCCCGAGAGGCTGGAGCGGCTGTCCCTAGGGTCGCTCGACGTGGCCCGCGACTTCGACTCGACAACAATGGCAGAGAGAATGGTGGGCCTGTACGAGAGCCTGATCAGGGACCACCGCGCGCTGCCGTACCGTTGAGGCGGACCGATCTCGACGCGGAGGCGGACCGATCTCGACGACGGGGACGGCGGCGCCCCGCAGAACCCTACAGAGCCCGGTAGCGCAGGTCGGTGATGCGGGCGCGCCCGTCGCCGGCGGCGAAGACCGCGGGGCGCAGGGACACCAGGTCCCCCGCGGTGTTGGCGTGGTATCCGGAGCACTCCAGGCGCAGCGGGTAGCGGGTCCACTCCTCCTCGCCGGGCAGGCGGTAGGACATGGTGACAACGTGCTGGCGGGCCCCGACGTCGGCCTTCTCAATGGCGATGCGGACCGCCCGGGCGCCGTCGGGCAGCTCCTGACCGCCCCAGGTGCGCACCCCGCCGCTCCAGCACCGCAGGCGGCCGACGGCGAGCTCCAGGCCGAGGAAGAGCCGGTGGTTGAGGAACAGGAGCAGCCCCGCCGTCGTGGACTCGCCGTCGACGAGCTCGATGCCGGCCTCGACGCGGTAGGAGCGGTCGGGGGCGCGCAGGCACATGGGCGACGACGTCGAAGGGTCCTCCCCCTTGCCGGCCAGCAGGAGGCCCTCGCCGCTGAGGTCGGCGCGCGCGGTCTCGTCCGCGCCGGGCCGGTCGAAGGTCCAGCGCCATCCCCAGGAGGGCGCGGAGAAGTCGTCGGACAGAGCGAGGCCGCCCGGGTGCCGCCCGGCGCCTCCGCCCGGCAGGGGCAGGGGGGCGGCGAGGTCTCCGCCGCGGGCCACCGGCCAGCCGTCCTCGGTCCAGTCGACGGGTTCGAGGAGGATCTGGCGGCCGAGCTCCTGGTGGTCGCGCTCGTAGCCGTGGTAGACGACGTACCACTGGCCGCCCGGGCCCTCGACGAGGGTGCCGTGGCCGCGCGACCACCAGGGCTGGGCGGGGTCGGTGCAGCGCAGGAGCGGGTTGTCGGGCATGTTCTCCCAGGGGCCGTCGATGGAGCGCGAGCGCGCCACGATGATCATGTGCCCGGTGGCGGGCCCGGCGGTGCCGCCGACGGCGGAGACGAGGTAGTGCCAGCCGTCGCGCACAAGGTGCTTGGGCCCCTCCAGGGAGTAGGCCTCGACGACCCAGCCCTCGGGGTAGCGCCAGCCGTCGTAGACGTGGGTGATGGGGCCGGCGGTGGCCAGGCCGTCGCGGGTCAGGCGCACGCGGTCGACGCCGCTGAGGAACAGGTAGCGCTCGCCGTCCTCGCCGACGGCGTGGCCCGGGTCGATGTAGCCGCGGATGCCCAGGTCGATGGGCTCGGACCACTCGCCCTCGATGTCGTCGGTCCAGATGACGGCGATGGTGGGGGCGTCCACGCGCGACCAGGAGGTCGGCATGAAGGGGATGTACATGTAGAAGCGGCCCTCGTGCTCGACCAGGTCGGTGGCGAAGACGCTGCCCCAGGGGCGCGGGCAGGCGGGGCCGACCGGCTCCCAGTCGACGAGGTTGGTCGAGCGCCACAGGACGAGGGCGGGGCTGGACTCGAAGGAGGAGAAGGTGAGGTAGTAGACGTCCCCCACGCGCAGGACGGTGGGGTCGGGGCAGTCGCCGCCCATGACGGGGTTGCGGTAGGTGCCGTCGCCGAGGTTGGCGCGGCGCTGGTTCTCGGTGCCGCGGCCCCAGGCGGGGGCGGCGGCCTCGCAAGGGGCGGAGGCGGTGACGATCATGTGAGTCTTTCTGTTCGGCGCGGGCGGGTCAGGCGGTGACGGTCAGCAGCAGGGGCGGGGCGTCGGGGTCGGGACCGATGCGGATCTCGAAGTCCCCGGGCTCGACGCGCCAGCCCGCCCCGTCCGGCCCCTCATCGTCCCACAGGGCCAGGTGGCGCCGGGCGATCCTGAAGGACGCGCCCGCCTCGCCGCCCGCGGGTACGCTCACGCGCTGGAAGCCGGCCAGTCTCCTCACCGCGGGCGCCAGGGAGGCCAGCACGTCGCGGGTGAACAGGAGGACGACGTCGTCGCCGTCGCGCTCCCCCGTGTTGGCCACCGTCACGCTCACGTCCACGCCGGCGCCGGCGTCGAGCTCGGCCAGTGAGACGGCGGGGCGGGACAGGGCGGCGCCGCGGTACTCGAAGCTCGTGTAGGACAGGCCGTGGCCCAGGCGGAAGCGGGGGCCCAGGGGCAGGTCGCGGTACTTGGAGGTGAAGAACTCCTGAAGGTTGGCCGGCCCGTCCAGGCCCGTCTCGAAGGCGGGCCTGACCATCGCCCCGCCGCGCGCGGCCGGGCGGCCGGTGCTCTCGTGGGCGTCGTAGGCGGCCGGCAGCTGGCCCTCGGCGCGGGGGAAGCCCATGGGCAGGCGGCCCGACGGATTGATGGCGCCGGTGAGGGTGTCGGCGATGACCCCGGGCGCGGTGGTGCCCAGGTGCCAGGCCTCCAGGACGGCGCCGGCCTCGGCGATCCAGTCCTCGACGACGAGGGGCCGGCCGTTGACCAGGACGACGGCGAGCGGGACGCCGGTAGCGGCGACGGCGTGGACGAGGGCGGCCTGACCCCCGGGCAGGTGGAGGTCGGCGCGGCTGGTGGCCTCGCCGGTGAGCTGGCTGGGCTCGTCGAGGGCGAGGATGACCAGGTCGGCCCCGCGGGCGGCGTCGGCGACGGCGGCGACCTGCGCCCCGGTGACGGCGAGCGGGTCCTGCCCGCCGAGGACGGCGAGCTCGGGCGCCCGCCCGCCGCGGGCGGCGG
>ERZ773063.1258-NODE-1258-length-15268-cov-6.182804_pt1 | contig 15268 bp, 17 predicted proteins | sample MGYA00580625_ERZ773063 | MGnify/ENA primary metagenome ERZ773063 (study PRJEB29015, sample SAMEA2738022) | human oral metagenome | biome: human oral; feature: human-associated habitat; material: dental | place: China | collected 2042 ...
AGAAACAATAGATGTTCCAGCAGGTATTATTATTTCTAATAGAGAATTTGGATTAATTATAACTTCAGAAGGAGCAAAGAAAAATAAAAAAAATCTAGCTTATATAGCTGATAAAGATAAATTAAAAGAAATTTATAACCTATTAGGAATATAAGAAAATATACATGAATTAAGTTTAAGGAGTGATTTAAATGTTAATTAAAATTAAAACAAAAACTAAAACAGGAATGAATATTCTATATTTTGAATGTGTTTATTGTAAAGTAAATTATAATGCAGAAAAAATAACATCTATTGATATAAAAAGGGAAAATGGAGCTGACAAAGAAAATATTACTATGAAAGATAAGGAATTATATATAAATTCAGAAAAAGTAAAATAAATGAGAAGCAAAGTTAAATAAGTTATTAAATTTATAAACTAAGTGACACATGTGTCACATACTTTTAATAGATGGGAGGGATTAAATTGAAGCAATTTTTATTAACATTTTTAGGAAGTTTTTCTGGAATTATTACAGCTTTTATAGTTTTAAATTTTTTTAAAGGATTTAGAAATTTAATATTTTCAGATAAAGCATTAGATTATAAAGTTTTTAAAAATTTTTTAGAAAAAGAAATAGAAAATCATAGATGTCATAAGTTTAAAATAACACCTGGAGCTAAAATAGAAACATATAAAATTGAACTAGATAAAATAATTGATAAATTTATAAAGAAATCAAGAAAAACTTTTGATTATTCAGAAAATAAATTACTTCAAAAATTATGTATTGATTTATTTCATTTAAAAGTAGTGTTGACTGATGAAGAAAAAGAAGAAATAGTTAGAGATATTATATTAAATGAGAACTCTAAATATAATGTTGATAATGAAATGCCATACTTTATAAATTTAGTTAATAAATATATGGATAAAATAGAAGAATATAGAAAAAGTCAATTAAAAAAAGAGTTTAATAAAATTGAAGATAAATAAGAAAAGAGGTAAAGATGAAATTATATAGACAATCAAACACTTATTTTTTTATGTTAATTAATGAATTTCTTTATAATGGAAAACTTATAGAAGGAATGGCTATTTCATTAAAATATAAAATTTATAAAATAAAAGATAATACAGAGTTTTTATTTAAAAGTGATGATGAAGAATTAAGAGAACAAAGTATTGGAGCAAATGGTATTTATATTCACTCCTATGTAAAATGTTATTTTGATAAAGAAAAGGTAATAAATATTATTATTGATGAAAAAGGTTTAGAAAAAATAGGATTTAAAGTAGAATATGAAATCGATGGCTATTTTAAATTAATTAAAAATGAATTAATTCAAGTATCAAAAAAATTATTTTATAAAATAATGAAAGAGGGAATAGAACTAGAATTATTTGATATAAGTGGAAATAAACCTACACAAGTTATTGGATATACAGCTTATGAAATAAAATAATTTTAAAAAATACTAAGAAAGGAGTTGGAAAATGGAATATATTTTTTTACTTTTTATAACCGTTTAAAACGGTTTAAAAGTAGATTGTTTTTTGAAGAAAGTAAGGAGGTGATGTGATTTGAGTGAAATGAGTAATATAAAAAAAGGAATAAAAGGTTTTAATACTTTTCTAAAAAATTTTATGAAAATATCTAATACTTCAGAAAAAAGAGCAAGAATTCTTATAGAAAATTTTGGAGAAGCTATAAAAGAAACATTATTAACAGAGGAAATTATACGAATAAAAAAATTTGGTTCTTTTTTATTAACTGAAAGGAAAGAATGGACTGGAACTTTACCAGGAAGTGGGGGCAAAAAAAGAGTTAAATTTTCAGCAACAAAGACTTTAAGATTTAAATTTCCTAGAGATGTAAGAAAAAAATTATTAGAAGATATTGAAAAAATGAGAGGAGAAAAAAATGAGAAAAATTAAGAAAATGGTATTGAGGATAATTGCACTTTCAACTTTAAGTATTAATAGTTTTGCAACTGGAGCAGGAGGAATGGTTTGGGAAAAACCAACAACTTCAATTGCTAAATCAATATCAGGTCCAGTAGCAGGTGTTATAGCTTTGGTGTCTATTGTAGTAGCTTGTTTAGCTTGGTCTTTTACAGATGGTGGAAATATGATGGGAAAAGCAATAAGAATAGTTGTATCTCTAGCTGTTATAGGTAGTGCTGCATTATTTTTATCAACTGTATTTGGTATAAACACAAGTGGTGGGATGATGATTTAATTTATAGGGGGAATTATGTTTTCTAAAAAAGAAAAAAAAGATACTCTTCCTGATAAGAATTATGAGAAGTCTAAAAAAGAATTTTTAGATTTTTATTCAAGTATGGCAGCAAGATTACATACTTGGAAATTAATAAGTTTTCTTTTATTAATATTAACAATAATTTGTGTATCAGGAATAGTTTATTTATCAACAAGAAGTAGTTTAATTCCTTATGTAATTGAAGTTGATGAAACTGGGAATGCAAAAGGAATTAATCCTGCATATCAGATTAACTATGATCCAGGAGAAGCTAATATCCAATACTATTTAAAGGAGTTTGTAAATAATTCTCGTTGGTTATCATCTGATACAGTATTACAAGGAAATTTTTATCAAACTGCAATAGCCTTTTTAACAACAGAAACAAAAGAAAAATATAATGAAATAGTAAAAGGTGAAAACTGGACTGAGATGATTAAAAATGGATTTACAAGAGATGTTCAAATAGAATCAATTAATAAAGTAGCTGGAACAAATAATTCTTATCAGATTAGATGGATTGAAAATGTCTATAATAAAGGAACTTTAATTGATACAAAAAGAATTTTAGGAATTTTCTCAATAAAAATTGAACAACCTCGTAATTTAGAAGAATTACAACAAAATCCATTAGGAATTAAGATTAGTGATTACCATATATCAAATGAAAAATAAGGGGGAAAAATGAAAAAGAAGTTACCTATATTATTTTTATTATTTTCTTTAGTATCATTTTCAAATGATAACTTAGAAACATTAAATGAAATAATGCCTAGTAAAAATGCAAAAATAGTCAGTGGCTATAAAACAGCAAAAGAAGGAGTACAAACAGTTTTCACTTATAATGAAGATGATATGTATACAATATATGCTCGAATAAGTTATTTAACAACAATAATGCTTGCTCCTGGTGAAACTATAACTTTTGTTGGTGGAGGAGATACTTCAAGATGGCGAAGAGCAACAGGAACAACAGGGTCTACTGAAGGAACAAGAGAAGTTGTATATATTAAACCTCTTTATACAGGTTTAAAGACAAATTTGGTAATTAATACAAATAAAAGGAGTTACCAAATAAACTTGATTTCAGATAAAACATTGTATAATCCACTTGTGAAATGGACTTATCCTCAAGATGAATTTCTTGCTATGGAAGCACAAAAGAAGTTTAATGAAGAAAGAGAAAAAAGTCAAGAAACTATAAATGATCCAACTTCATTAGATTATAAATATACTATAAGTACTAATAAATATGATTTTGCTCCACAACAAGTTTTTAATGATAAAGATAAAACTTATATTCACTTAAAAGAGAATTTACAAGAAATGCCAAGTTTATATATAAAAGATGGTAATAAGTTGTTACTAGTAAATTATAGAGTTAAAGGGAGTTATTTAATTGTAGATAGACTTTTTACTGAAGCTGAATTGAGAATTGATAATAAAAAAGTAATTATAAAAAAGAAAAGATAGGTGATCTTTATGGAAGAAAAAAAGGATAAATCACTAGAAAAACCTGAAGATAAAAAACCAATTTCAAGAATAAAAACTAAAAATTTTATTGTTATTGGGATTGCATTGTTTATAATACTTGTTTGGGCATTATTTAGAATGTCAGCTAGTCCAAAAGAAACTCCTGAAATACAATCAGAAGAACCAGCAACAGAAATATCAGATAACAGTAATTTAGGATTTGAAATAGTTGATTATAGTAAAACTAAAACTGAAGAAGAAAAATTGCAAAATGAAAGTTATTTAAAAAAAGAAGAATCAGATATTAAAAATTCTAATGAAAATTCTGATGAAAATTCTGATATTAATTCTGAAATAGTGGAACAAGAAGTAAAAAAAAATGAAAAACTAGATGCATACTATGAAACTATGTTAGCAGATGAATTAGCAGCTAGATCTGCAGTAATTGAATTTGGAATAGAAAGTCCAGAGCCTTTAAAAGAAGAAGGAAGTTTACCTAATATTAATATAGGTCCAGATTTATCTAAACTACAAACTGAAAGAATATCAGATGATATTAATAAACAGCCTGAAAAAAAAGCATTCTTATCAGAAAATCCAAAAAAAAATTATAATGAAGATATTTTAAAAGAGCCTATTTCAAAATACGAAATAAAAGCAGGAGGAATTATTCCAGGAGTAATGCTTACAGGTATTAATTCAGATTTACCAGGAACTATGACTGCAAATGTTAGAGAGGATGTATATGATACTGTAACAGGTAGAATTTTATTAATTCCAAAAGGAACTCGTGTAATTGGAAAGTATAGTAGTTCTATCTCTTTTGGACAAAGTAGAGTTTTAGTTGTATGGCAAAGACTTATATTTCCTAATGGTAAATCAATTAATCTTGAAAACTTTGAAGGTGCTGATATGAGTGGATATTCAGGACTTGTTGGAACTGTTGATAATCACACTCTTAAATTATTTCAAGGAGTTATTCTTTCATCTATATTAGGGGCAGCAGCAGGAATTATAGATGATAATGGAAATAATAATAACAATAATTCTTGGAGAAATAATGCTGGTAGAGGTGCAGGAGAAGAAATTGTAACTATTGGAGAAGCTATTGCAAGTAGACTTTTAGCAGTGCAGCCGACAATTAAAATTGCACCAGGTTCTAGATTTAATATAATGGTAAATTCAGATTTAATATTGGAACCATATAATGAGTAATTTTTTTATTGTTTTAAACCGTTAATATCGTTTAAGGAGAAAAAATGGAAAATGAAAATTATTATCTTGTTATCTTTAAAGGAGAAATCATTGGGATAATTAATGAAAAAGAACTAATAGAATTAGAAAAAGAAGATAGGATAAGAAACAATAAAAATATTCATATAGCTAAAATTTCAAAGAGTAATATAAATGATATTTTAAAAAAAAATCTTATAAGAGCTTTAGATAAAAAAGAAAGAAAAGAACTAGAAGAGAAGCTATTTATAATGGAGATTGTTCAAAATATAAAAGAGCAATTATTAATAAAAAGAGATATGGATATTGTTATTCCTGAGAAAGCATATCAATTTATATCTAAAATTGAAACTGAATTAAAAAAACAAGGAATATCATTACAACATCCTTTGAGAGAATGTATTGATGATTTAAGTCCTTATTCTTTATTTGAAGATAAGTTAAAGAGAGAAAAAGAAAAATCTAAGACAAACTATTTAGGAAGAGAAAGAGAGTAAAAGAATATGAAATACTTAATTATAATTTTAGGAATAATGGTATTTTGTGAACTTAAATTTGATTTATTCACCAAGAACTTAAAAAAAATTTTTAAATTAAAAAATAAGAATAAAATAATAGTCTTTATAACTTTAACATTTATTATTCTTTTTGTATCAAGTTTTGGAAGTTATCAAATTGCCGAATATTTTCAATTTAAACCAAAATTTGTAGGAAAACCAATTTATAAAAATTTTTATGGTCCTTATGTGTGGTTTAGATTTATTTTTATAAAAGCTACATCTCAGAATATAGCTTTAAATAAAATTTATTTATTAAATACTTCTCTTTTATGTTTTTTATCAATTCCTTTATTCTTATATATGATAAAAAAATCTGAAGAAAACAATCTTGATACTCATGGTACTGCAAGGTGGGCTACAATTGCAGAATGGGAAGAAGCAGGTCTTATGTCCCCACCTGGCCAGTACACAGATGGAGTTATTTTAGGAAGAACAAAGCGAGGTTTATTTGGTTTATTAAAGCCTAGATATATTATTGACACTTTAAAAACACATATAGCACTTATTGCTCCTTCTCGTGCTGGAAAAGGAGCAGGAGTTATTATTCCAAGTCTTTTAAATTGGTTAGGTAGTGTTTTTGTGTTAGATATGAAAGGTGAAAACTATCAAATAACTGCTGGTTATAGAAAAAAGGTATTAGGACAAAAAGTACTTAAATTTAAACCTTATGCACTAGAAGGTAGTGTTTCATATAACCCTTTAGCTGAAGTTAGAATAGCTACTCCTTATGAAGTAAAAGATGCAAAAATAATTGCTGACATTTTAACAGATCCAGGAGAAGGAAAAAAGAGGGACCATTGGGATACAAGTGCAAGTGCTGTTTTTGAAGGATTAATACTTCATGTTTTATATGTAGGAAAAAAAGAGGGAAGATTAGGAACATTTGCAGATATGGTTGCTTTTTTAACTTCAACAAAAAAACCACTAGAAGAGAATATTTTAGATTTAATGACATATAAGCATTTAAGTGATGATGAATGTGCTATATGGGATAGTATCTATGATAAAAGTCAATTAGATGGAGTAAACAGAGGAACAAATCCTGTAGTTGCTAGAATGGCTGCTGCATTATTGAATAAAGATGAAAGAGAAAGAGCTTCAGTTATTTCAACTGTAATGGCAAAACTTTCATTATTCTCAGATCCAATTATTCAGAAAAATACATCAAGAGCAGATTTTAGAATAAAAGACTTAATGGATTATGAAACTCCTGTATCTTTTTATGTAGTCGTTGAAGCAGAACAAATGGATACTTTAGCTCCTCTTTTAAGAATATTAATAACACAAATGATAGGAATTTTAGCACCTGAAATGGATTTTTCATCAGATGCTCCAGTACATTTACATAAATTATTACTTTTGATGGATGAATTTCCTGCATTTGGAACTATCCCAATTTTTGAGACTGCTTTAGGATATCTAGCAGGTTACAATATAAAGGCTCTTATAATAGCTCAAGCATTAAATCAAATTAAAAAGAGGTATGGTGAAAGAAATTCTGTTTTTGATAACTGTGCAACAACAGTATTTTATAGTCCAACTCCTTTAGATACTGAAACACCTAAACAAGTATCAGAAATGTTGGGAGATAAGACTATAAAGGTTAAAAATAAAAGTTACAAAGCATTTCAGATTGGAAGTGTAAATATTAGTGAATCTAATCAGGCTAGAAGACTTTTAACTCCTGAAGAGGTAAGGAATAAAGTTGCTGGAAAATGGAATATTATTTCAGTAACAGGTCTTTATCCAATGATTGGAATAAAATTAGAGTACTATAAAGAAAAATACTTTAAAAGTAAAACAAATAAAGTTTATGGTATACCTGAAACTGATTATATTTATCCTCATAATGATGATAGAGAAATTCCAATAGATAATGTAAATGAAGAACAAAAATTAATTGAAGAGGAGGAATTTATGGAAAAATTAAATCAAAAATTCTTAGATGAAATAAATGATGAAAATATAAATCTTGACATAAATGATGAAGAATATAACTTTGAAAAAGAAGAACTTTCTGAAGATGAAAAGAAAGAATTATTGTTCACATTAGTAGAAGAAAGTGAAGAAGGAGTAGTAGATCCAGAGGAGGGATTTTAATGGATAAAAATACTGACAAAGCTGCAAAAGTTGAAAAAGAGAAAAAAAGTATTTTTAAACAGATAGAAGAACAACAAGAAAAATTAAAAAAGCTCCAGGTTAAAAAAGAAAAAACAATAAAAAAGAAAATTACTGATACTTTCTTATTTTTAACAGAGGAAGAAACTTTTGTAAAATTTGAAAAAGTAATAAAAGATGAAAGTTTTAGAGAAAGGCTAAAAGAATTTATTATAACTGAGATGGATAAAGAAATAGCTGAAAAAAAGAAAAAAGAAGAAATGCAAAAAGAATCTAAAAGTGAGGAAGTGAAAAAAGAATAATGGAATATTTGGATAAAAGAAAAGAAAGTATAAATAGGCTAATAGAATATTTTTATGATGCTTTAGGTGATGAAAATAGAGAACTTCTTAAAGAAGATGATATTATTGAACTTTATACAAATAATGATAGAAAAATTTGGGTTGATACTCTTTCTAAAGGTAGATATTTTACTGGAAGATACATGGATGCAAGTGATTCTATGAGAATTATCCAATCAGTAGCTGATTACACAGATAAAATAGTTGATAAAATGAATCCTATAATTAGTGCTGAACTTCCTGAAACGGGTTCAAGATTTCAAGGAGTAATTCCTCCAATAGTTGAAAATCCAGTCTTTAATATCCGTAAAAAAGGAATTAGAGTATTCACATTAGATGATTATATTAGTTCAGAAAGTCTTACTGAAAAACAAAAAGAAGTAATTATTCAAGCTGTTAATGAAAGAAAAAATATTCTTATAGTTGGAGGAACTTCATCTGGAAAGACAACTTTTGCAAATGCAGTAATTAATGAAATAGCAAAAACTGGAGATAGACTTATTATAATGGAGGATACAAGGGAAATCCAATCAGTAGCTGAAGATACTTTAAGAATGGTTACCAGTGAATTTGCCAATATGTTAACCTTATTTCAATCAAGCATGAGGCAAAGACCTGATAGACTAATAGCTGGAGAAGTTAGAGGAGCAGAAGCTTTGAATATGCTTATTGGATGGAACTCAGGACACCCAGGTGGACTATGCACTCTCCATTCTGATGATGCAAGAGGTGGGCTAAGACAACTTGAACAATATGTACAAATTAAATCTGTATCAGCACAGGAAAAATTAATTGCTTTAGCTGTAAATTTAATTGTAGTATTGAAAAAAGTTAATGGAATAAGAAAAATAGTGGAAATAACAAAAGTTAATGGTTGGGAAAATGGAGAATATATATTAGAGCAAATAGCTTAATTCTATGTAACAAACTTGTTACATAAAAATAGGAGAGAAAGTTATGGAAGACTTAGAAGAATTAAAAATACCAGTATGTCAAGGATTAATAAAACCTTTAACTATTGCTGGAATATCAAGGGAAGCAATGATTTTAAATGTTGGTTTTGCAGCTTCTTTTGTTCTAGCAGTAAGAGCTTGGTTTATGTTACCTCTATTCTTTTTTACACACTACTTATTATACCTTGCTTGTAAAAAAGATCCAGATGTTATTAAAATTTTTATGAAGAAATATATAAAACAAAAAAATTATTTTTATGAAGGGTAGGTGAAATAATTGATAAAAGAGTACCAAAATGAAAAAAATAAATTATCTACTTATGTCCCCTGGATAGCAATGATAGATAAAGAAGCTATCATTCTTAATAAAAATGGAACATTTCAAAAAACATTGAAATTTCGTGGACACGATTTAGATAGTGCTACTATGTATGAATTAAGAAATTCTGATGCTAGATTGAATGATGTTTTAAGAAGGCTTGATGGTGGATGGACAATGCATATAGAAGCAAAAAGGGTTCGTTCTAAAGAATATTCAACTAATGAAATAGATAATTTTGCACTAAAGCTTATAGATAATGAAAGAAAAGAGAAATTTGAAAGTGGAAATTATTTTGAAAGTGAATATTATTTAACATTGACTTACTTGACACCAATAGATGCTGAAAAAAAAATAAAAAAATTTTTTGTGGATGAAGTTGAATTTTCTAAAAAACTAGATAAAAGTTTAGAAACTTTTAAAAAAGAGTTTAAAGAGATTAGAGGTTTGTTTGAAGAGCTGTTTTTAGAAGTTGAAGACTTAACAGCAGAAGAAACATATACATATTTGCATTCATGTGTATCTTCTAAAAATCAAAAAGTTATTGTTCCTGAAGTACCAATGTATATTGCAAATTATTTATGTGACTGTGATTTGGTTGGAGGATTAAAACCTACACTTGGGGGAAAACACTTTAGATGTATTTCCTTACAAGGTTTTCCTAATTTTACAATCCCTTGTATGTTTGATGAATTAAATAGATTAGGAATTGAATATAGATGGGTTACCAGATTTATGTTTTTATCTAAAAATGAAGCATTATCTAAATTAGAAAAGAAGTGGAAAGCAACTTTTAATGGAAGAATATCTATGTTAAAAAGGTTTATGATGGAAATAACAGGAGAAAAGGAACCAAATAAAGTAGATGAAGATGCTTTAGAAAAAGCTGATGAGATAAATACTCAATTAAATTTGACAAGAGCTGATATTCTTACACAAGGATTTTATTCTTGTGCAATTATAGTTTATGGCAATACTCTTGAAGAAGTTGATGAAAAAACACAAAAAATTGAAAAACTAATAAATGGAATGGGTTTTATAACAATAAATGAAAGTATAAATTGTGTTGAGACTTTTTTGGGAGCCATTCCAGGAAATATTTATAATAATGTTAGAATCCCTATTTTAAATTCAATTTCATTGTGTCATTTACTTCCTACTTCAAGTGTCTGGGGAGGTGATGAATGGAATAAATATTTAGATGAACCTGCTTTAATTTATACTCAAACAGCTGGAAGTACACCATTTAGATTTAATTTACATATTGGGGATATTGCTCATACTTGTATTGTAGGACCAACAGGAGCAGGGAAATCAACTTTTTTACAGTTAATCAATGCTCAATATAAGAAATATAAGAATTCTAAGATTTTTATATTTGATAAAGGAGGTTCCGCTAGAATTCTAACTTATGCAGTTGGAGGAACTTTCTTTGATTTAGGGACAGATAATTTATCTTTTCAACCATTAAGAAACATTGGTTTTAATAAAGAAAATGTGGAAAAAGAAATTGAAAAAGAAGAATTGAAAAAAAATATCAAACTTTCTGAAAAAGAAAGAGAAAGAATTATTGAAAAAGAAAGAATAAGAGCACAATTAGAATTAGAATGGGCTAATGAATGGCTTTTAGAAATTTTTGAACAAGAAGGAATTGAACTTAAACAAATTCAAAAAACTAAATTATGGGAAGCATTAGAATTATTAGCATCAAATTCAGATCCTAAATTTAGAACAATGAGTAGCTTAAAAATAAACTTAAATGACAGAGATTTGAAAGACACTTTGGAGAAATATACTGTAAAAGGAGCTCTTGGTAAATATTTTGATAGTGAAGAAGAAAATATTTCTTTTTCAAATTGGCAGGTATTTGAAATGGAGAAAATAATGAACAATAAAAGTGCCATAACACCTTTACTAAGTTATTTGTTCCATAAAATTGAGGGATACTTAACAGGAGACCCTTCTATAATTGTATTGGATGAATCTTGGATATTTATTGATAATGCTTTATTTGCTGGGAAAATTAGAGATTGGCTAAAAACATTGAGAAAAAAAAATACAGGAGTTATATTTGCTACTCAAGAATTAAAGGATATATTGGATAGCTCATTATTTACTACAATTCTTGATGCTTGCAAGACAAAGATATTTTTACCAAATGAAAATGCTGAAGCTGATAATTATCTTCCTATTTATGAAAAATTTGGGCTTAATAATAAAGAAATTAAAATTCTTGCTAAAGCATCACCACGGAAAGACTATTATTATAAATCTACAAAAGGTTCAAGACTGTTTCAATTGGCATTAGGAAAAAATACTTTAAAATTAGTTGGAGCAAATGATCCTGAAATTCAAAAAGAAGCTAGAGAGCTTTATGAGGTATTAGGAGGTGGAGAAAAATTTACTAAGGCTTATTTAGGCATATAAATTTTTTTATTGTTTAAAACAGTTATAAACGGTTAATAAGGAGGAAAAATATGTTTAAGAAAAAATTATTAATGATACTAGCTATTGTAGTTTTGATATCTATTCCAAGTCAAGCTGGGATATTTGGTGGAAAAGGTGGAGGAGGAAGTCTAAAAGAAATTTTAAAACTTTTGAAATCAATAGATGCAGCAAGTGGAGCAAATGGAACAGCAACTCTTGCAGAGATAGAAACTAAGTTACAAGTAATAGAACAAACAAAAATGCAAATAGAACAGTTAAGAATGGAAGTTGAAAACTTTAAACAATTAGGAAAAGATATAAAAGATTTTGATTTAAAGAAAATAAATAATCTTTTAGACAGAACATTAGGTTTTAAAGATTATGCTTCTATGACAGCTAATCAAATGGAAAAGAAATTAGATACTTTTTTCTCAGATTATGATGGAAATAAATATAAACTTTTTGATAAATATGACTTAGATATATTAAAAGCTCAAAGAAAAAAATTGAGAGAAAATCAACAAGAAATGCAAAAATCTGTATATAACAATATGTCTAAAAATCAAATGTATGCAAATATAAAAGATCAAGGAGAAGCATTAAAGAGAAAAGTAGCTACTTTAGATAGTGTCGCTGGAACTTTACAAGCACTTCAAGCAATAGGTGGAATCTTAGAACAAACAAATGAAGTACTATTAGAAATAAAACAAATGATGGCAACTAATGCTGAGATGAAAGATAGAATTGAAGCAAAAGTGCAAAAAGAAGCAGAAATAAGTAGAGATAATAGTGAAGCATTTCAAAAAGAAGCAGATGAAAAATGGAAAGAAGCTCAAGAAGAAGCAAGAAAAAATTCTAAAAAAACAAATTTTAATATAAATTTTAAGAAAAGAAAATAAGATTACTAGAGGAGAGTAGAGATGTTTAAAAATAAAGAATATAATTTTTTTAATAATATATATATTCCAGCCATTATATTAATTTTATTATATTTATTTGGAAATAAGGGAGAAATATATTTTAAAGCTGCTATAACTATAGGAATCCCAATAGGAGCTACAATATATTTATTTAAAAAAATTTCAGTTCTTAAATTAGAAAAGAAAAAAATAAGAAATATACTTATACTTACTTTTATTTTTGAATTGATATTTTCCATACAAATAATGTTTTTTGGAATTCCAATTATTCCATATTTACCTGCTCCATTTAATAATTTAATTTTTTTAGGGGCTATAGTAACTATAGTATGTAGCTCATTTTGGAGAAAAAAAGAATATGATAAAGGGCTTATAAAATTAATATTAATAATACTATGGTCTCTAATATTTTTATATCAAATTTCGATTAATCTTATAAAAATAAAGGAGATGTGGTAATAAATGTTAGGAATAGATGCAAATGCTATTTTAACAGTAACTAAGACTTTTGCAGAAGCTATGGTGAAAAATTTAAACCCTACTGTCATGAATTTGTTAAGTTCATTTTTAATAATAGACTTAGTGCTTAGTTTTCTATTTGATGAAAGTGAAAGTGTAGATATATTTATGAAACTTATCAAAAAAATTCTGTATTATGGATTCTTTATATGGATTATTCAAGAATATAGTACAGTAGTTTTTGAATATCTAATGGGAGGTGCAATTCAGTTAGGAAATGTTGCTTCTGGAAAAGGGGCAGCAACTGAAATTAATGTAGAATTATTAGAAAAATTTGGTATAAGTGCCTCAGATATAGCAGGCTTAATGGCAGCTGGAGCAGGAAGTATCATTTTGGATATTTTTGGTGTTGAAGCAATGGCAACAGTAATGCTACTTGCCTCAGTCGGTTATTTAATGTTTTTTGTAATGTTATATGTTCAAATCCTTGTAACATTTGTAAAATTTTATTTAATAGCTGGATATGCTTATATTTTAATTCCATTTGGAGTATTTAGTAAAACAAAAGATATAGCTCTGAAGGCATTAAATGGACTTTTTTCTCAGGCTATAGAAATTTTTGTATTAATAACTATTTTAAATTTAGCAGCTTTTATTCAAGATACAAAGTGGTCAAGTATTATAAATTTACCAATGAACTCTTTAGAATCAATAAAAGCTAATTTATTTACCAAATTTGCAATTCTTATATTTTTATATCTTTTAATAAATAAAGCAGGTTCAATAGCAAGCTCACTATTATCAGGAGCAATTGCTTCTATAGGAATAGGAGCAGAAGCTGGAGCAAGAGGATTTAATAATGCTATATCAGCACCAGGAAAAGTTGCAGACAGGATGGGGCAAAATGCTACTGCTTTTGATGAACATAGAAAAGGAGAAGGAGGAGCAAAAATGTTTAGGAGAGATAGTGCTGCAGCTAATGCATATAAGAATGCGGCTAACTACATTAAAGGAAGATTTGGAAAGAATAGTGGAAATAACAATAATTCAGGAAGTAGTTCATAATAAAAGTAAAGAGAAAGTTTTAAATGACTTTCTCTTTTTTCTATATAACAAGTTATTACATAGAAAAATATTGACTTTTCTATAAAAATATATTTATAATAAAAATATAATAACTAATGGAGGTAAGAGTATGGGATTTTTTGGAAAAAAAGAAGAAAAACCATTTATTTCAAATAACAGCCTAGTTGAAATTGTTAGTGATAGTAATGCATACATAGAAGAAGGGATTAGTGAAAAGGGATACAAAGCCCTAGAAAAGCAATTGGAGAGAAGATTTTTATATAGAAATGTAGAAAGTATTACCTCTACTGGAAGTACAGGGATAGTTATTGTAAAATATAAAGATTTAAAGGTTCGTTCAGAATTTGAGGTAAAACAAATGAGAGAAAATTTAAGAAAAGAAGCAGGATTAGATATTGAAAGGTAAAGTTATGTAACAAGTTTGTTACATAAAAAGTTCAAGGAAGTGAAAACGATACTTCCTCTTCTTTTTTATTGACTTTTTAATGATGTAACAACTATAATAAAATATAAAATTTTTATATTTTTAAAATTAGGGAGGATTCTTGAAATGGAAAATTGGATTTCATTAAAAAGTGAGTACTATGATAGAGAAGAAATAAATAATACTATTTCTAATTTATCAAAATTTAGAAATTTAGAAAAAAAAGATATTGCTTATTATGATGGTCTTTTAAAAAAATGGTTTATAAATCCAAAAGAACCTTTAAATTATTTGGTGTTTGCAAAATGGTTACCTAGAAATGGAATACTTCCATCATTTGATATAAGTGAATTAAAAAATACTTCCATTCACATAGGACAAAATATATCACAAAAATTATTATCTAAAATGAATGAAGCAAAAGAGAGAGTTTATATTTTAAGTCCTTATACTTCTACTGTTACTGTAGATCTTTTTGAATTTTTACAATCCAAAAAAGTTAATTGTAAATTACTTTTTTCTACCTCTATACAAGAAAATAATACCAAAATTTTTAAAAATTTTATTAATTATAAAATAATAAATAATGATAAAGCTGAGCAAGAAAATTTTGAAAAAATAGAAAATTTAAAATTTGAAAAAAGTAGAAAAATTAAGAATAATACTGTTTTATCTTTTTTCCTTTTCTTTGCATTTATAATATTTATAC
>ERZ773063.1260-NODE-1260-length-15261-cov-18.365448_pt1 | contig 15261 bp, 14 predicted proteins | sample MGYA00580625_ERZ773063 | MGnify/ENA primary metagenome ERZ773063 (study PRJEB29015, sample SAMEA2738022) | human oral metagenome | biome: human oral; feature: human-associated habitat; material: dental | place: China | collected 2042 ...
CGTCAGTCGCCTCGTCGCCGAGAAGGTGCGTACCTCGGTGGACCGCTCCGTTGCTACGGCGGTAGAAGTCGGCCTCGGCGTCGATCACGCACGCGGGCTTCTGCGAGGTCGCAGATGCGTCGAGGTACGCAATGGGCGCGCCGCCGCGCCCGACGCGACTCAGAATCGGAAAATCCGAACGAATCGCGTCGAGCTCGGCGGCGGTAAAGTCTCGCGACACGGCGATCAGAGACCCAGGTACTTGTCGTAGCCGTTCTCTTCGAGCTCGTCAGCCAGCTCGGGACCACCCTGAGCGGCGACGTGGCCGTCGACGAAAACGTGAACGTGGCTGGGCTTGATGTAGCGCAGGATGCGGGTGTAGTGCGTGATGAGCATGACGCCGCAGCCGGTCTCACCGTGGACGCGGTTGACGCCCTCAGACACGATGCGCAGTGCGTCGACGTCGAGGCCGGAGTCAGTCTCGTCGAGGACAGCGAACGAGGGCTTCAGAAGCTCCATCTGGAGGATCTCGAGGCGCTTCTTCTCGCCGCCGGAGAAACCGACGTTGACGTCACGCTCGGCGAAGTCGGGGTCCATGCGCAGGTTCTCCATGGAGGTCTTCATTTCCTTGACCCACGAGCGCAGGGCGGGCGCCTGGCCGTCGATCGCGGTCTTCGCGGTGCGCAGGAAGTTAGAGACGGAGACGCCGGCGACCTCGACGGGGTACTGCATGGCAAGGAACAGGCCCGCCTTGGCGCGCTCATCGACGCTCATCTCTGTGATGAGCTGATCGTCGAGCCATGCCTCACCCGAGGTGATCTCGTAGTCCGGGTGACCGGCCAGGGCATAGGCCATGGTTGACTTACCGGAGCCGTTGGGGCCCATGATGGCGTGGATTTCGCCGGAGTTGATCGTCAGGTTGACGCCCTTGAGGATCTCCTTGGGGCCTTCGGCGGTCTCGACGGAGACGTGCAGATCCTTAATACGCAGAGTCGACATATGTATTCCTTACAGCTCAGTTGTTACGGGACTTGGCCAGCTCGGCCTCGACGGTTGCCATGAGGTGGTCGACCACCTCGGGGACGCCGATCTGGTTGATCAGTTCGGCGAAGAAGCCGCGCACGACCAGGCGGCGTGCCTCGTGCTCAGGAACACCACGGCTCATCAGGTAGAACAGCTGCTCGTCGTCGAAACGACCGGTCGCGGAAGCGTGTCCGGCGCCTTCGATTTCGCCGTTTTCGATTTCGAGGTTGGGGACCGAGTCGGCTTTGGCCCCCTCGGTGAGCACCAGGTTGCGGTTCAACTCGTACGTGTCCGTGCCATCGGCTGCCTCGCGGATCAGGCAGTCACCGATCCACACCGAGTGCGCGTCCTTACCCTGCAGGGCGCCCTTGTAGGTGACGCGCGAGAAGCACTTCGGCTGCGAGTGGTCCACGAAGACGCGGTGCTCGAGGTGCTGGCCGCCGTCCACGAAGTAGATGCCCAGCATGTTAAGCTCGGCGCCCGGACCGCGGAAGTCGGTGTCCGCGCACAGGCGCACGAGGTCGCCGCCGAAGGTGACGACGATGTGGGTGAGCTTAGAGTCGCGTCCCAATGCCAGGCGCTGGTTCGAGGCGTGCAGGACGGTGTCGTCCCATTCCTGCAGCGACACGACGGTCAGGTTCGCGCTGTCGCCCGTTTCGACCTCAACGGTCTGGTTGAGCGCAGCCTGCGCGGAACCGGTGTGCGACAGAATGACCGTGGCTGTGGAGAAAGCACCGGCGCGAATCACGAGGTGCTGTGCACGGGTACCTTCGACGTCTGCGACGTTGATGCGCACGGGTGCGTCGAGCTCGGCCTCGGCCGGGATCTCGGCGACCGTCGCACGCTCGAAACCGTTCCACGCGACGACTGCGGTACGGTCGCCGGGTGCGAGCACGGTTCCGAGGCGCAAGTCATCGCGCGACACCGACTCGACGAGAACGGAATCAGGAGCGTCAACCGCAACGGGTGCATCGCCTGCGTCGTAGTTCGCCGGTTCAAAGAGGCGCTCGATGCGGCGCATCGGGGTGAAACGCCAGTCTTCCTCGCGTCCGTGAGGGGCGGGAATGTCGTTCAGGTTGAACGAGGTGGGACGATCCGCGCGCGACGGGTGCGCCCTCTCGGCGTCAGCTCCGTGCGAGTGGGCCTTGTTCATGGTCTCGACAATAGTGTTGGGGGTCGTCATCAGCCGACGGATCCTTCCATCTGCAGTTCAATGAGGCGGTTGAGCTCGAGGGCATACTCCATCGGCAGCTCCTTAGCGATCGGCTCAACGAAGCCACGCACGATCGTCGCCATGGCCTCGTTTTCGTCGAGGCCTCGGCTCATCAGGTAGAACAGCTGATCGGCGCTCACCTTGGTCACGGTCGCCTCGTGGCCCATTTCGACGTCATCCGTACGCACGTCCACGTACGGGTACGTGTCGGTACGCGAGATCTTGTCGACGAGTAGGGCGTCGCACAGGACGTTCGACTTGGAGTGGCGTGCACGTGCGTTGACCTGGACGAGGCCACGGTAGGACGTGCGGCCGCCGCCACGCGACACGGACTTCGACACGATCGACGAGGACGTGTAGGGGGCCATGTGCACCATCTTGGCGCCGGTGTCCTGCTGCTGGCCGGGGCCTGCGAAACCGATAGACAGCGTCTCGCCACGAGCATGTTCGCCCATCAGGAAGCAAGCGGGGTACTTCATGGTGATCGCGGCACCCATGTTGCCGTCGACCCATTCCATGGTGCCGCCTTCTTCGACGATGGCACGCTGAGTCACCAGGTTGAGAACGTTCGTCGACCAGTTCTGAATGGTCGTGTAACGCACGCGCGCGTCCTTCTTCACGAAGATCTCGATGACACCGGAGTGCAGCGAGTTCTCATCGTAAATCGGGGCGGTGCAGCCCTCCACGTAGTGCACGTAGGAGCCCTCGTCAGCGATGATCAGCGTGCGCTCGAACTGGCCCATTGCCGACGTGTTGATGCGGAAGTAAGCCTGCAGCGGGATCGTCACGTGAACGCCCTTGGGGACGTAGACGAAGGATCCACCGGACCAGGCGGCCGTATTCAGTGCGGAGAACTTGTTGTCGCCCGCGGGCACGCACTTGCCGAAGTACTCCTCGAAGATCTCCGGGTACTCGCGCAGACCGGTGTCGGTGTCAGTGAAGATGACGCCCTGACGCTCCAGGTCCTCCTGGATCTGCTGGTAGACGACCTCGGACTCGTACTGAGCGGCGACGCCCGAGACCAGGCGCGACTTTTCAGCCTCGGGAATGCCGAGGCGGTCATAGGTGTCGCGGATTTCCTCAGGCAGGTCTTCCCAGTCGTTGACCTGCCGATCAGTGGGGCGCACGTAGTATTTGAACGCATCAAAATCCACGTGGGACAGATCCGGCCCCCACGCGGGCATCGGCTTGCGCTCGAAAAGCTCGAGTGCCTTCAGACGACGGTCGCGCATCCACTGCGGCTCGTCCTTCACGTCCGAGATAAAGCGGACTATTTCTTCGTTAATGCCGGTCGGGACGTCCTTGGAGTAGTCGTCGGAGTCGTGCCAACCGTACTCATAACCGCCGATCGACTCGATGATCTCGTCATCGGTCATACGACGGTCCTCAGCGCCCGAGGCGGGTGCCTGCGTCATTGTTGTATCAACCTCTCGTTCTTAACTGCGTGCTACTTGCGTCGCACGTTCCGCGCCCCGGGGCGAATTACGGGCATCCCCACGGGAATGTGGGTCGTGCACACGTGTCCACCACCGGCGAGCGTGGAAAGTCTTTGCACATGGACGTCGAGGAGCTTGCCAAAAGCGATTGTCTCGGCGTCACACAACTGCGGGAAATCGCCCGCAACGTTTTGGATGGGGCAATGGCCCTGGCAGAGTTGGACGGCAAGCGTGCCTCCGCCAATATCGCGCACGGTCGCGGCATAGCCGTCTTGCGTCAAGGCGTCAGCGAGAGCCTGCGCACGCACACGAGGATCCGTTCCGGCATCGCGCACGATCGGGGCGTATCGCCGTTCGATCTCGCGTGAACGTGCCGCAGCGAACGATTCGACGGCTTCCTCTCCCCCGAGCTGCCCAAGATATCCCAGCGCTTTGGTAGCAAGGTCTGAGTAACCGTCAGCCAGGTGGACGTGAGCACGTTCCGTTGCGACGTAATGCCGGGCGGGACGTCCCCGTCCTCGCTTGGACGGGGCGCCTGGCTCATGTTCCGTGATCTCTTTGGATTCGAGCAACAACGTGATGTGGCGCCGAACGGCAGCGGTTGTGAGCCCTAAAACCTTCGCAATTGACGAGGCCGTGACCGGCCCCTTTTCGACGATGAGATCGAGCACCTGCTGTCGGGTTGTGGCGTCTGATTCCTCTGCCACCTGTCCTCCGCTCCGACGCTTCACGCGTGCGTCTCCGTGTGCTTTTCTCTGGAAACGAGTGTACGCCAATTTAGATAAATCGGCGTTGCGAAAAGCAGATCGGAGTGTCAGACAGCCCACAAGTCGAGGGACTTAGGACCCAGGGCTAGTCAGCTACCGCATCCACGGAGCATCGGCGGCCCTCAACCCCTCCCAGTTGCGACCGCGAGCAGCATGCGCCGCGAGGATACCGATGACAGCAGATGGGCTATGCAGGCGGCCCGCGAGCACCATGTCGAGAGCCTGGTCCAGCTGGACCCACGCATACTGCATCGTCGCTTCCTCATCCTCGCGCTCGAAGACCGTTCCGGTCGCCTCGAGGTCTCGAGCGAGGAAAACACGCAGAGGCTCATTCGTGCCACCGGGCGACGTCAAGAAATCGACGAGAACCTCCCACCGGCCAGCCTTCATGTCAGTCTCTTCCGCGAGCTCACGCTCGGCGGCAATGAGCGGATCTTCGCCAGGAATATCGAGGAGGCCAGCGGGAATCTCCCACAGATTGGCCTGCACCGGATGACGGTACTGGCGTTCCATGAGGATCTCCTCAGCCCCCGCCTCGCCGCGCATCGCCACGACGGCCACAGCACCCGGATGACGGGTGTACTGACGCACCACCGGGTCCTGCCCCTTCACGACGACGACATGATCTTCGACCATGTCGACGATACGGCCGCTCCACACGACATCGCTCGCAGCCACCTCGTGAGGGCTCGGCTGATCCGCGATCGCCCGGACCTGGTCGCTCGACAGAAAATGCATGTCGTCTCTCATTCCTTTTCGTCAGAGCGCGAAGAGTAACGTCCCACGTGACGCTTCAACGCAGCTTCGATCAATCCCGCGAACAGCGGGTGCGGACGCGTCGGACGACTCTTGAACTCCGGATGCGCCTGCGTTGCAACATAGTAGGGGTGCGCAGCCGAATCAAGCTCGACGAACTCAACAAGCGAGCCATCCGGAGAGGTGCCGGAAATCTTCAGGCCCGCCGCTTCGAGGCGGTCGCGGTAGGCATTGTTGACCTCGTAACGGTGACGGTGCCTCTCGCTCACATCGGTCGTACCGTACGCGGTGGCGACAATCGAATTCGGGACGAGGTGTGCGGGGTATGCGCCGAGACGCATCGTGCCACCCATATCGCCACCCCCATCGACGAATTCGTGCTGGTCAGCCATCGTGTGGATGACGGGTTCGGTCGTATCGGGGTCCATCTCAGTCGACGAAGCACCCGGGATACCAGCGAGGTGACGCGCAGCCTCGATCACCATGCACTGCAGTCCCAGGCACAGGCCCAGGGTCGGGACACGATGCTCGCGTGCCCAGCGCAGCGCACCGAGCTTGCCTTCAATGCCACGAATACCGAATCCACCGGGAACGACGATTGCATCCACACCGGCGAGCTCGCGGGCAGCGCCTTCTGGCGTCTCGCACGTATCCGATGCGACCCAACGGATATCGACCCGCGCGTTGTTCGCGAAGCCGCCGTGCTTGATGGCCTCAGACACCGACAGATAGGCGTCGTGCAGGTCAATGTACTTACCGACGAGGGCAACCTCGATCCGGTGCTTGGGGGAATGAACGCGCTCGAGCAGTTCCTTCCATTCCTTCCAGTCCACGTCGCGGAAGGACAGTCCGAGTCGCTGGACAAGGTAGACGTCGAGGCCCTCGCGATGCAGTGTCAGCGGCACGTTGTAGATCGAAGGCACGTCTGCACACTCGATGACCGCGTCGCGGTCAACGTCGCACATGAGTGCGACCTTCGACTTGATCCCTTCGGGCAGCGCGCGATCAGTGCGCAGCACCAGCGCGTCCGGCGCGATGCCAATCGACCGAAGCGCACTGACGGAGTGCTGCGTCGGCTTCGTCTTGAGCTCGCCGGCTGCAGGCAAGAACGGAATGAGCGACACGTGCACAAAGGCGACGTTCGAGCGTCCGAGGTCGTGGCGCACCTGACGAGCCGCCTCGAGGAAGGGCTGCGATTCGATGTCGCCAACGGTACCGCCGATTTCAGTGATGATGACGTCGGGACGCTTCCCGTTCCCATCAGGCTGCGCCTGACGACGCATCACATTCTTAATCTCATCCGTGATGTGCGGAATAACCTGAACGGTATCGCCCAGATACTCGCCGCGGCGTTCCTTAGCGATAACCGTGGAGTACACCTGGCCTGTCGTCGCATTTGCAGCGCCCGACAGGTTCACATCCAAGAAGCGTTCGTAGTGGCCGATATCAAGATCGGTTTCCGCGCCATCCTCCGTCACGAAAACCTCGCCGTGCTGGAAGGGATTCATCGTGCCGGGATCGACATTGATGTAGGGATCGAGCTTCTGCATGACCACATGCAGTCCCCGGGAGCGAAGCAACCGACCCAAGCTAGAGGCGGTCAGGCCCTTGCCTAACGAGGACACAACGCCACCCGTGACAAAAATATGCTTGGTCATGGAATTTTCCGCACGCGCCGTGCGCATTGAAGTACTCACCATGGAACTTCAGCTTAACACTGCCTGAATGAATCGGCCCCCGCGATCTGGGCAGATCAGCGGGGGCCGACGAGGAAAATCGCGTATTGACGCGCTCTATTTGGTGCTCGGGAGGACAGACTGCGCTCCGTTACCCACACCAAAGGCGCGGGCTCCGGTGGCGGGCGTGGACAGAGCGAGCGCCGTATCTACGGCAGCGAGCGTGGTACCGACCGAGTCAACGGTCGTCACGGCGGTGCCGCTGGCGCGCACAGAAGTGATCATCGCGTCGCGTGTCGACGCATCGCCCACGAGCACGCCGGACGTCGAGCCGACGGCTTGGGCCAGACCAACCCAGGCATCGGAGCTGGCGGTTAGTGCGACAGGGGTCGCGTCGTTCGAGGCCACGGCCTGGGCGCGCTGTCCGACAGCGACGATAGTGGTAGCGGCGCCGGCCGGGTCCTCATCAATCGTCATGATCGGGGTGGATTCATCCGTCAGAATCTGACGCAGTAGGTCAGTCTCGGAACCGGTCGAGGTGAGCACTTGAGCGATCGAGTAACCCACCACACCATCCGCGCTTGCCGTCTTCGCCGCGCCGGAGGTCAGATGCGAGGCGAGTGTTGTCGACAGGGTTGTGCGGTACTGGCTCATGGATGTGGACTGCCAGTTGTCGCTCAGCGTCACGCGGCCGACGACGCTCGCTCCGGCATCGGTGAGCGTCGAACGGAGGGCTGCGACGTCATCATCCGACGCACCGGGGAGCACGACAAGCGCGACCTTGGCGCCGGTCAGGGAACCCGCGAGAGTCGAGGAAGCGAGGGCTTTCAGGCCCGCAGCCTCGGCTTCCGCCTGCGCGCCCAGCTGGGGATCGGTCGCGCTCGAAGTCGACGACGCGTTCACTCCGGCGTGGATACGACTCTGAAGCGGACCGGCGCCCAGGACGACTCCGACGGCGAGAGCGATGAAGATCCCGATGATCGAGACAACGTGATAGCGAAAGTTAATCATTGGGTTCCTCCAGCGGAATGCATCAGCGAGACAAAGAAAGAGGTAATCGGGTGCAGCAGGTCATTACCCCACGGGGTCGACCACAGTGCGACGCCCATCAGCCCAAGAGCCACAAGGGCGAGAAAAACGAGGGTCCAGCCGCGAGGGCGCGGGCGGAACGTGGCCGCAACTGCCTGCACGCCAATAAGTCGCGAACCAACCGCAAGGCGAGAGAAAAACGCAGGGGCGACGAGCGCGCGTCCAGCGTCCACAAGCTCAGCCACCCCGTAGGAAACACCGGCCGTGATCACCGCGGTTGCGCTTGAATGAGCGGCAACGACGAGGGCCGCGTCGAGAGACGTACCGGCCATGGCCACACGCTCGTAGACGATACCCATACGATCGAGTCGCTGGGCACCGGGTGCGAGACCATCACCACCGACCCGCACGATAAAGGCGCGTGCACGACGAATGGCCTTCTCGCTCATCAGGTCTGCATCACCCACGACGAGGTCGAGCGTGAGGTGCGCTTTGAGGGCGACGTCCGCTCCCCCATCGACAGCGATAACGAAAGGAGCAGCCTCGGAACGCCAGCGGGCAAGCGCGCGACAATCGCTCGCTGCCTCGCTCGCGGCGCTTACCAGCAGAATCGGACGCTTGCCAAGGCCATCAATAGAGGGCACTCCCTCACCACGTAGAACGGTCGCACCATCCTTGGCCAGGTAGTCTTCGACAGATCCCTCAAACCCGGCGAACAGCGTGGCCGAGTCAGCGACCTCAACATCCAAGTCCTCGGCTGACACAGCCCTACCGGTCGCAATGACACCGCCATCAACGAGGACCTTGCCGCCCGTGACGGCGACTTCCTGTCCCTCGCGCAGCGACATGATGTCTTGACCGAGGTCGTCAACGAGCGCGATACCGGCGTCGACAATGAGACGCGGACCGAGAGCTGCGGTGCGTCCCGTCAGCGAGGGCTGGGCGTTGAGGACTGCGACAGGCGCGGCTTCAACCAGCGCAGCAGCACTCTCGCGGTCCAAGTCTGCGACGTTGATAACGGCGATCTCTCCACGCTCGAGGCGCGTTGCCAGGTGCTTGGGGCGGTCATCGACGCGTACGCGCCCCAACTGGCCCTTCGATTCCTTTGAAAGTGTTTCACTCATCCCTGCGATTGTGACACGGCGGAAGCCAAGACTTGCGAAGCGTGGCGGCGCGCCGCAGCCGAGTGTGGATCCCCACCCATCATGCGCGTCAGTTCGGCTTCGCGCGCCTGCCCGCGCACGTCACGAACCTGCGTCGTCCCGTCGTTTTTCTCGATGACGAGATGCTGGTCCCCGAACGCAGCAACCTGAGCCAAGTGCGTCACGACGATGACCTGGCGCGATGCGGCGAGTCTCTTCAGCCGTGCGCCTACCTCCGTCGCTGTCTGCCCGCCGATGCCAGCATCAATCTCGTCGAAAATAAACGTGGACGAGGCCTCGGTGCGTCCAAGCATCAGCTCGAGGGCGAGCATGACGCGCGAGAGCTCGCCGCCGGAGGCACCCTGTCCGAGGGGACGCGCAGGAGCATGCGGATGCGGCTGCAGGCGGAAGACAACGCTCTCACACCCGTGGGACGTCGGCTTGGTTGCATCGAGGTCAATGTGGAGGGTGGCGTCGGGCATCGACAGGGCATGTAGCTCATCGTTGACGCCGCTGGCAAGTTCTGCCGCGAGCGTGGCGCGCGCGGCCGTCAGGCGAGAGCCGCATGCGAGCACGTGTGCCTGCGCGGCACCGAGCTCCTCCTCAACGAGGGCCGGGTCGGAGGTAGGAGCCGATAGCTCGGCGAGCCGAACACGCGCTTCTTGGACCCACGTGAGCAGGCCCTCAACATCGGCCGCTCGGCCGCGCAACGCATCTTTAATCGCAGCCCGACGGGCATGAATCTGCGCCAGGCGCTGCGGATCCGCGTCAAGTCGACTCAGATAGGACGACACATCATCAGCGAGAGCATCCAACTCGAGCGCCTGATTACGGGCACGGGCGACGAAATCAGCCACGGCCTCGTCGAAGCGCGAGGCCTCGTCCAGCTGCGCGTACGCACTACGTGCGGCCTCCACCGCACCCGCGTAATCCCCGCGATCATCCCCCTTCAGAAAACCAAGGGAGGCACCCATCAGAGCGCGAAGATCCTCGACGTTCGTCAGGCGCGCGGCCTCTCGCACCAGGTCTTCTTCTTCACCCGGCTGCGGATCGAGCGCCTCGATCTGCTCGATTGCGGCACGCAAGTCATCGATTTCCTCGGCACGCTCAGACGCGTCGCCACGCAGGGAATCAAGGCGATGCTTGATATCAACGGCACCGCGAAAAGCTGCGCGATACTCTTCCACCACAGCCGCATGTGCACTGCCTCCAAATTGGTCCAGAGCACGTCGTTGAGCGGCCTCCCCCGTCAGCCGAATCTGATCCGACTGACCATGGATCGTCACCATCGACCCGACGATATCGGCCAATACGGAAGCAGGAACGGGACGGGAACCAAGGTGCGCACGCGAGCGCCCCGCCGCACGGACCGACCGACCAACAATCAGCTCATCACCTTCAACGAGGCCACCAGCGTCCTCCACGCGCGACCCAATATCGGGCGTGATCGAAAAAATGCCATCGACCGACAGACGCTGCGCACCGCTACGCACGAGCGCAGCGTCAGCGCGAGCCCCGAGAAGAAGCTGCAGACTCGACAACACCATCGTTTTACCGGCACCAGTTTCACCGGTCACAACGACGAGCCCAGGGCCAAAGTCGACGTGTGCGTTGGCAATGACACCCAGATTGGAGATATCGAGAGATTCAATCACTGCGCAGCATCCCTCCAGCCACGTACCGGCAAATTGAACTTACGGACGAGACGCGCAGAAAACGGCGTATCGTCCACACGCACCAGCTGCACAGGAGAAGAACCCACGCGCGCCCGCACGACGCCACTTGCCGGGACAGTCATACGGCGCAGGCCATCACACCACATTTCCGGAGCAGTCCACATATCATCGAGGACCACAATCTCCACACACGCCGACGGGCCAACGACGAGCGGACGCGTAAACAACCCGTGCGCCGCCAACGGGGCAACAACGATTGCCTCCGTATCCGGCCACACGACGGGCCCACCAGCGGAGAAAGAATAGGCAGTTGAGCCGGTCGGCGTCGACAAAATCATGCCGTCGGCGCCGTACGTCGACACTTCCTGTCCATCGACGACGAGGGCAAAATGAACGGGGTGAGCGACGTCCGTGTGCATAACAACCGCTTCGTTGAGCGCCCAGTCGTCAGCCTTGGAACCGTCGGGACGCTCCATCGTCACATCCAGGGTCATGCGACGTTCGAACGAAAAATCTCCGTCGGCGATCTTGCGTGCAAGGTCACCGGTACCCTTATCACCCAGTTCCGTCAAGAAACCCATGTGGCCAGCGTTGATACCCAGCAGAGGGACGTCCAGGGCACGAGCACTCGATGCCGCCACCAAAAACGTTCCGTCACCGCCGATCGATAGCACCATGTCGATGCCACCCCCGGAGGCGTCCTCGACAACCTCGATGTCACGCGCCTTGAGGGCCTCCGCCAAGCTCACAGCACTCGTCACCGCGTTCGGGCGGTGACGATGGCGCACCATCAACACACGGGTCATGAGTGTCCTCCAGCCGGACCAGCAGCGACCGCCGCACGGATGTAATCGGTCAGTTCGCACGGATCGATGGGATCAGGATAATCTCGTCGCATATGCACGAAATACTCGACGTTACCGCTCGGCCCAGGAAGAGGTGATGCGGCAATAGCGGCGATGTCGAGCCCCAGGTTGATGGCACACCGCGCTACCTTTTCCACCGTCTCAACGTGATGCTCCGGGTTGCGAACCACTCCCCCGTGCCCGAGCCTGTCTTTTCCGATCTCAAACTGAGGCTTGACCATCAACAGAAAGTCAGCGTGTGGAGCGGCCGCTGCGACCAGTGCGGGCAGCACGAGGGTCAGCGAAATAAATGACATGTCCCCTACAACGAGTTCGGGGGCTGGTGCGACCGCGGCAGGATCGAGGGTGCGCACGTTCGTCCGATCGTGAACCTCGACGCGAGGATCGGACTGCAGCTTCCAGGCCAGCTGACCGTACCCCACGTCGACGGCAACAACCGAAGAGGCACCGCGCCGCAACAAAACGTCGGTGAAGCCACCCGTCGAGGCACCCGCATCCAACGCGCGGCGTCCTTCGATCACCGGCGCTTTATCACCGAGCGCGTCGAGGGCGCCGGCAAGCTTGTGCGCGCCACGCGAGACGTACTCAGGGTCGTCGAATTCCTCAACAACGATCGCCTGAGCAGGATCCATCTGACGGGCCGGCTTTACGACAACCTGACCGTCGAGCTTGACGCGCCCATCCTCAATCATCTGTGCGGCCGCGGACCGCGATTTCGCGAGCCCACGTCGGACCAGCTCAGAATCAATACGGCGAAGCTTCACCCATCACTCCGATCCTTATGAGCGACACGAATATGTTCCGCAGGAACGGCCGCGCCGCCGGGAACGTCGGCAGACAGGGCCCGGCGCAAATCAGACTCAATGGCTTCCAGCGTCGCAATTTGCTCCGACGCTGGAAGACCATCGAACCCGACGAGCCGAGCCTCCGTCTGCTCGCGCAGGGCCATCAGGCCTCGTCGTCCAAATCTGCCGTCGCCTCGAGGAGCTGCTCAAGCTCCTCTTCACCCGGCAGGAAAGCCGGCGTTTCAGCACCAGGCTCCGGCAGGCTGTCCGCATTCGCGGCGACGTCGAAGAAATCGTCGTCATCCGCGGGCGCCACGGTCGGCTCGGGCGCGGTGACGATACCCGCAGGATCGTCGTTGCTAACAACGGTGATCTCCGGGCACGACGGAGCGGCCCCCGTGGCGTCCGCGTATTCCCACGCAGCGGCGGCGAGTGCACGGTAGGAGTCGATCGTGATCGTCACCGGCTCGGTCAGCTCGACCTCATCAAGGGTCAACACACCACAACGGTGCGCTTTTGCGACCTGGGACAGTCCGCACGTCCACGTCCCGTCACGATGATGCTTCGGTGCGGGGTGTGCCTCCAGCAGGCCACGCATATCGATCGCGAGGTAGCTGGGGCGCTGGCCGCGGGGCGCACGGATGACGTCCCTGGCCATGTGGACACCCGTGAGAACGTGCATGGCGGGAACACCCGCGGCCACGGCTCCCATGATGTCGGTCTCGAGGCGGTCACCTACGGCGAGCGGGTTCTGCGCACCCACGAGTTCGCTCGCGCGACGATAGATGCCCGGCTCAGGCTTTCCGCCGGCAGTGGGACGCTTGTGGGTCGCGTGCTGGATCGCGCGCACGAGCGAACCGTTGCCAAGCGCCTGCCCACGCTCAACGGGCAGCGTCGCGTCGAGGTTGGACGCGTAGAAGGCAGCGCCCCGCTCGATTGCGAATGCACCCTCGGACAGAAGCGCCCAATCCACCTGCTTATCGAGGCCCTGCACGACGGCGGCGGGTTCATCGTCGGCACTATCTACGAGAACGAAGCCACGCTCTTCCAGCGCGAGGCGCAGACCCGCACCACCAATCACGAAGACCTTCGAGCCTTCCTCAAGGTCCTCAGCCATGATCGCGGCAATATCCATCGCGGAGGTCATAATCATGTCAGCCGTCGCGTCAAAGTCCATGCTGTTGAGCTTCTCGGTCACTTGCGCAGGCGTACGCATTGCATTGTTGGTGACGAAGGCAGAAGCCATACCAAGCTCACGCGCCTCAACGACGGACGCAGCCGCATGCTCGATACGCTCGTCGCCCGACCACGCGGTGCCATCAAGGTCAAGGAGAGCACAATCGTAGTCCTCGGCGAGGGCGTTGCCGGTGCCACGCAACGGCGAACGCTTCCCATCGACATCTGAATCCTGGTACAGGGCAACGTCGATGATCTCAGCATCTTCAGCAGCGGCAGGCATAGCATCGAGAACCTCGCCGGCTTCGTCGTCGCGACCGAGCTCTGTCAGGCGCTGTGCCTTCACTTCCATCAGGCGACGACGCAGTTCGTCATCGGCAGAGGCAGGCAGTGCAGCGAGAGCATCGTCGACGATCACGAGGCCCACGTCAGCCTGGCCGAGGTCGGCGCGGGCACCGGAGGAGACGAGGACGAGCTCGACCTGCTCAGCGAGATCAAGCGACGAGGCATCGGTTGCGTCGATGATTTCGACGGCCTTCTCCGGATGGCCAAGACCACGTTCGGCATCTGCCTCGACTGCACGCAGCGATGAATCGCCACGCATACGACGGACCGCACGGACCTCGCGCAGAGCTTCCTCGTAGCGGCCGGACGCGTAAGCAGTGAGAGCAGCGGCCTCACGCACAACATCGACGCGACCGGCGCGGGAAACCGCCGCCTGAGCGTGCTGATACGCAGCCTCCGGATCGAGATCGATCAGCTGCCCAGCCATCACGAGATGACGCGCAACGATGTCTCGGTTAGGGCCGGAAAGGGTGGCAAGGGCACGCAGCGCATCACGGTCGAGCTCATCGGCGCTAACACCGGCCGGAATCGTCGGTTCGTTTCCGTTCGGCGACACGTATTCATCCGTCGACGAATAGTTCTTATACGAAGCATCCTTACGGCGGTCGTCGCGGAAACCACCACGATGATCGTCCCTACGCTGGTAGCCACCGCGTCGATCATCACGACGCTGGAAACCACCACGATCCCCACGGCGCTCATCGCGACCACCAAAATCACGACGATCATTGTCACGACGCTGGAAGTCACGGCGCTCGCCATCACGACGGTCGTAACCACCACGACGATCATCACGCTGCTGGTAGCCACCACGTCGATCATCACGACGCTGGAAACCACCACGATCCCCACGGCGCTCATCGCGACCACCAAAATCACGACGATCATTGTCACGACGCTGGAAGTCACGGCGCTCGCCATCACGACGGTCGTAACCACCACGACGATCATCACGCTGCTGGTAGCCACCACGTCGATCATCACGACGCTGGAAGTCACGACGCTGGAAGTCACGGCGCTCGCCATCACGACGGTCGTAACCACCACGTCGATCATCACGACGCTGGAAACCACCACGATCCCCACGGCGCTCATCGCGATCTGACTGACGCTCACGCCACTGGGGCTCACGCTTCTGGTATCCACCACGGCCGAATTCGCCGCGTCCTCGAGTCTCTTCTGCCATGGTGTCTATCCTCTATTCCTGCGCCGTATGACGCTCTTGTCTCTGGTGCGCGATGCGCGTTCAACCACCCAATATTAGACGACAGGTGGGCGCAAAGCGGTATTGACGTGTAAAAAGGAGAGGGACAGCACGCTTTCGCGTGCCATCCCTCTCGAAGGTGTGTTGTGGCGGTGTCCTACTCTCCCACAACCTGGCGGTTGCAGTAC
>ERZ773063.1265-NODE-1265-length-15196-cov-17.799353_pt1 | contig 15196 bp, 12 predicted proteins | sample MGYA00580625_ERZ773063 | MGnify/ENA primary metagenome ERZ773063 (study PRJEB29015, sample SAMEA2738022) | human oral metagenome | biome: human oral; feature: human-associated habitat; material: dental | place: China | collected 2042 ...
TTCTTGCGGTGTTCCTCACTTACTTCCTTATTGGATTCGGACTTTCACACATCATTGCGAGCACTTCGATTGCCAACTGGATTGTTATCGCTGTCGGCGGTATGGCGATTGTCATTGGACTTGCCAACCTCAAAGATGCCTTTTGGTATCGCAAGGGCAACTGGGCGATGGAAATCCCGATGGCGTGGCGTAATAAGCTCAACAAGGTCATCATGTCAGCAACAAGCCCTGCTGGGGCGTTTATCGCTGGCATCATTGTGACAATGTTTGAACTCCCCTGCACAGGAGGTCCATACCTCTTTGGACTTTCCCTTATTTCGCTCACCGATTCGGCAGTAGAGCGCATGATGTGGCTCACGTATTACAACCTCATCTTCATCGCGCCTCTGCTTGTGATTGCAGTAGCGGTTCTTGTTGGCAAAACAACGATTGAACGTGCAGAAGAGTGGCGCAACAAGCACGCGAAGTTGATGCACTTCATCGTTGGTGTTATCATGCTGACGCTTGGCATTTGGGCGCTATTCTTGAGATAAATTGATTAAAAAAGACCTTGTTGAACATTATTCAATGGGGTCTTTTTGTTTTGATTTTTCCCTTAACAAAATTATTTTTCTGCAAACTTAAACCTTTTGTCATATACTAAAAACAACGAAAGAAAGGAGGAAACCAATAATGAAATATCGTGAAAACCCCGAGTTCTCTTGGTCTTATTCCCGCAACAGCACGTTCAACTCTTGCGCTCGCAATTATTACTACAAGAACTACGCCGCGCATAATGGTTGGCTTGAAAATGCGAAATTTGATGCAAAACTCGCGTACCGATACAAAAACATGACGACTTTGCAGCTTACCTTTGGCGTAGCTGTGCACGAGGCGATTAAGTCGTACATTTCAAGCTACTTGAAGAAGCTTGACCCGACGATGGAAGCTTTTATGCGCCGCATTGACGATGCGATGCACGACGTGTGCGTAAAGAGTCTTGGGATTCAGCAGTGGAAGGACTTCCCAAAACAGAACCCGATGCTTCACGAAGTGTTCTATATGGGCGGTTTTAAAGCGAAGGAAGTGAAGCGCCTTGCCGAAGATGTCAAGGCAAAACGCAATGGTGTTGAACGATGCTTCTTGCAGGCACGCTCCATGAAAGAACTCATGGAAGGGCATGTTCAGCGCGTTGTTGAGATTGACGAATCCATTAAGGATGTCACCAAAGGGCGCTTTTACTACGACGTTGATGGGCACGAAGTCTGCATTTGGGCGAAGATTGACTTGCTCCATGTGCGCGATGACGGCAAGTGGATTATCACCGATTGGAAGACAGAGGGCAAAGAGATGCACATTCGTGGCGATGCTTATGCGCGTGTGTTCTTCCAGCAGGTTTTGTATGCGAAGTATGTGCATGACAAATACAAAGTGCCGTATGAAGACATCATCCTGCGTCGCAGCAACATCGTCATCGGGCAGGAAAATGAAGTTCCTGTGGACGAAGAAAAGGTCAACATGTGCCTTGACCGTGTGCGCGAAAGTGTGCGAGCAATGCGCGCATACGTTGAAGATGCGAATCTTGATGTGAACAAGCCGAAAGAAATGCACGTATTTCAGCAAGCAGGCAACTCGCCGAATTGCGGTGTATGTTCGCGGTGTAGTTTCAAACACTTGTGTTATGGCGGGGTAGTGTAAAGCTACCCTCCTTGTTGTATGGAGGATTCTTATGTTATGAGCACAATGCTAAATTTTTATGGATTTACCCCACGCCGATGTGAGCCACCGTGCATCATCGGCAAGGCAGTGAAGAAATCAAATATTTACTATAACGACGACGATGGAAGAATGTATATTGTCGCTATGTATCGCTATGATCGAGATAGCGACAAGTACAGCATTTACTACCCTTCACCAATACATCGAAAATGGTTCAAAGACAAACTTACAAAACTGCATAAAAACGAAGGAACGCCAAAAGAACCACTGCGCTTTATTATGCGTATGTTGGACTACTTGGAACTCCTTCAAAGCGTTTCGCAGTGCCAAGAAAAGGGCTATGATGGGCTTCTCGCATTAACACAAAAAGACGGCGCAATCAATCGTGTTGTGCCGCTGACGAAAGACGATACTGAACTAAGCAATCATTTAACAAGCAAGAACATTGGTGGAAGCTCTTTTTATTTAAATGACCCGTACAAATTCGTAGTAAGAAATCAAGACGATAGAATTAAAGAACAGTTAACTTTGTTTGCATGAGGATTTAAAAAGATGAGAAAGACAAATAAATTCAAAAAACCGGAGATTACGAACATTTATCGAGTTGTGCGTTTTGACATCGGAAAAGAAACAGTAGATACCTATTTAGAAAACGCATTAGAAAAAGTATTGCGCGATATGGATGACGATTCGATTCCATATCGTTTTGGATTTCCTGTTAGCGTCGAAGAGCTTGAAATTCGCTACAACGAGAAGGTTGGTGCATATATCATCCAATTTAGATGCGAGACTGGAAGTGCGAACTCACTCCCTGAGTATGCGCGATTCACGCTCCAATGCGACGAGGAGCGCTATGCGATGCTCTCTGATGGCGATTGGAAAAGCATTTTTACGCTTATCATCAATGAGAAAAATCCTGATCCGAAAAAATTTTCTAAAAATGTGGTGACCAAATTGCTCGAAACTGTCCGCTTAAAGTAGAGAAGAAGGGAACGACAATGACAAATACGATATATATAAACAACGCAGCCACAGGATGGCCAAAATTTGATTCATCCTTGCAGGCTATGAGCGAATCACTCAAAAACGGCGTTATGTCGGCAAATCGCGACTCCATTGGCATTGAAGACGCGCAAACGATGATCTTTAATCTTCGCACGATGCTTGGCAATATGATGCACGCAAAAGAGCCGCATGAAATCATTCTAACGCCAAGCGACACGATTGCAATCAACATGATTCTTCATGGCATGGATTGGCACTTTGGTGATATTGTCCTTGTTGATGACATGGCGCATAACGCAGTGGCAAGACCAACATGGCGGCTTGTTGTGGACGAGATGGTGCTTGTTAGTTACATCCACGATGCCGATGATGTACGCAAGGCAATTTCTCGAAGAGGTATGAACAAGGTTAAGGCGTGTATCTGCACACATGCAAGCAACGTAACCGGCGATGTGATGGATATTGAAGCAATCGGCGAAGTTTGCAAGGAGAACGACATCCCGTTCGTCATTGATGCCGCACAGTCGCTTGGTGTGGTCGATGTTGATGTCGAAAAAGTGCACGCAAGTGCAGTCGCTTTTGCTGGTCACAAAGTGCTCAATGGTCCGCAGGGTACAGGCGGGTTTTATCTCCGCAAAGGATTCGATATCAAACCTTCACTTTGGGGCGGTACTGGTAACGAATCTGTTTCCATTGACCCTTCAACTGTTTATCCAGACTCGTTCGAGGTTGGAACTCCCGCGATGCACGACCTCATTGGCTTCTATTACGCCGTCAAAGAGATTGAAGAGCATCTTGGTCGCGATTTCTATGCAAGAAAACTGCGTGAGCTTGGTCAGCACGCTCATGATGCGCTCTCTGCGCTGCCTAATGTCATTTTATATGGCGACGAGCGTAAACAGACGCCTGTTGTGTCATTTAATATCAAGGGCTATCTCGCGAGCGAAGTTGGCGCTCATCTTGGCAAATATGGCATTGTTTGCCGCACGGGTGTTCACTGTGCAGGGCTTGCACACAAGCGACTTGGCACAATTGACGCTTATGGCGGCACTGTGAGAGTCAGTTTTGGTTGGTTTAACTCGGTTGAGCACATTGCGACGCTCGTTGATGCAATTAAAGAGCTACCTCATAAATAAAAGAAATCCTCGCGCTTTGTTGTCGCGGGGATTTTCGTTTTGGGAAAAGAAAAGCGGTTAAGTAGTATACTAAGTTTTAGAAAGAGGTGATTTTTATGGAAATGGTAGAAACGCACATTCAGGTTAGATTGCATCTGACAAAAGAACAGAAGGGGATTCTAAAGAAATCTTGTAAGCTTTATCTTAAATGCCTTAATGCGATGTCTAAATGTTTTTTCGAGCATGATTTTAGTCTGACTGAAAAGAGCCTCAAAAAACAAGCTGGGAAAGAGTTGTTAAGGGCATTCAGAGCAACTCCGCTCGTTGCATCTGCAAGTAAAGAAGTATTGAGCAAATACAAAGCTGAAAAGCAACGCCTAAGTAGCGAAGTTTATTCCTACCAAGGCGGAAAAGGAATCGAAAAAATTGCAAAAGATCTCTCTTGGCTTAAAAAGCCGATTGAGTTTAAAGAAGAGCATATTTACTATGAAAGTGGAATGCTCTGGAAATTTAGAAACAATTATAAACAAGTAGCATTTACTTGTTTTGGGTCGCGCATTCGTTGCGAGATTTCCTATAAAGATGGTGAAAAGCTTTCAAATGATGACCGTGGAACAGCGAAGATTGTTCATAAGCGAAAAGGAAATGAAGATGTTTTCTATCTCCTTGTCCCAGTAGAAAAGAGAATAGAAGAAACTGAAAGCCCTTTTGTGCGAAATTCTGCAACAACCGTAGTTGGAATTGACATTGGAGAGCGATTCATCATCACGGCTTATGATGGTGAAAAGACAATTTTTGTTTCAGGTAAGGAGATTGCTGAAAAAGCAAAGAAATATCAGCAGCAAAAAGCAGAACTTACAGGAAAGAAGTCAAAAGCAGCACAAGAACGCCTCAAGACTGTGACACAAAAAGAGCGCAACTGGCTCTGCAACGTCAACCATAAAATCGCAAAAGATTTGGTCGAGAGTTATGGAAAACAGACAGTTTTTGTTTTTGAAGATTTGCCGCATGCAATGTTTCAATCTAAGTCACGTCTTTGGTTCTTGGAGCGATTGGAGGAATATTTTCGTCAAAAAATAGCGTCACGCGGTGCCCACATGCTGAAAGTTTCGGCGCAATACACGTCGCAGAGATGCCCTTATTGCGGAAAAATCAGCAAAAAGCAGCGCAACCACAACAAGCATGAATATCATTGTTCTTGCGGATTTCGCACAAATGATGACCGCGTTAGCGCCATAAACCTGCATGAATTGGGGCAGAGATGGCTCGAAGGGGAGACGAATCCGAGAATTGTTTTACCAGATGTGATACAATGAGAGAGCAGTTGAGGCTTACATGCTTCTTCTGAGGGGCGCAGTCAGCCGTCCTTATGTGCTCAGGTTGAGGGAGGTTTCTTAACGAACCATTAGCACCTCATAATTTGGATTTCCTGTGTACAAGCGTTCCTTGGCGTGTTGCTTAACAGTTCTCCTTTCCTGTTAGGATAAACGACCCTTGTGAAACATCGCGCTGACATACAAACAACAAAAACAAATCCAAATTCTCATGAGCTTCTTTCTAAGTAGGAAAGGAGCTTTTGAGTTTTGAAATCTGTTTTCCAAAACACCGAGACAAGATTTCGGTTTTGATGTATACTAATGACAAGAAAAATATAGGCACATCTAAACCACAACGGAGATTAAAGTGGAGATTGATGTGCCGAGAAAACCCTAACGGGACGAGCAAATTCTTAGTTAGGTTGGCAGGCAAGGATGTCTGCTTCGCGATTCACCGAAATCGCGCGGATTGAAACATGCAAATTAATAGCGCTTACGCGGTCATCATTATCGCACCTCTCGTAGGTGCGCGGATTGAAGCAAAAACAAAACAACAGAATTCCAAAAGCCTCCACGCGAAGGTGATAAACTTAATCCGTGGAGGCTGTTCTGTCTTCAAAATCAAGCGTCAATTGGCGCAAAAGGAGAAATTTTATATGCAAAAACAACCAACAAAAATTCCGTTTGTACACCTTCATAACCATACTGAAATGTCATTCCTAGACGGCGTTTGTAAGATTGATGATTTAGTTGCAAAAGCGAAGTCAGATGGTATGACTGCCCTTGCAATCACCGACCACGGTAATATGCACGGAGCGCTTAAATTCTATAACAAATGTCAAAAAGCGGACATAAAGCCGATTATCGGTTGCGAAATCTATGTAACGAACGACATATATCCCGCTGATGGTAGTGAGCCCGCTGAGCGTAGTCGTGATAATTACCATCTTATTTTGCTCGCAGAAAACAACACAGGCTATCATAATCTCATCAAAATCGTGTCCGAAGCAACCGAGCATTTCTACTATCGTCCCCGCGCGACTAAAGAAATGTTACGAAAATACAACGAAGGACTCATTGCCCTTACTGCGTGCCTTGGGGGGGAGCTTTGTTGTGCAATAGCAACTGGCGGCTATGATGCTGGCAAGAAAATTGTTGACGAATATATCGACATTTTTGGGCGAGACAATTTGTACCTTGAGATTCAGAAACACAATATTCCTGATGAGGCTCGGATTTATCCTGTTGTCATTCGGATCGCGAAAGACATGGGCATGAAGGTCGTCGCAACCAATGACATCCACTATATTGACCGCACAGGTGCAAAGGCGCAAGAAATCCTTTTTTGTGTGCAAAGTAAAAAACGTCTAACTGACGATGACCGCATGAAATCCGTCACAAGTGAGTGCTATTTTAAAACCGCCGAAGAGATGTTTGCTCTTTTTAAGAATGGTCTCCACTGTATGAGTAACACTGTCGAAATTGCTAATAGGTGCAACGTAGAGCTAAAAATGAAGCAGGATCTTGCGCCGCATTTTCCATCCGTTCCGAAAGGCGAAACAGAATCGTCCTATCTACGCAAATTGTGCGAAGACGCGATTACAAAAAAATACCCAACGGACGGCATCTCATTGGACGTGGCGCGTGAGCGTATGAATTACGAACTTGGCGTCATTGATGCGATGGGATATTCCGGCTATTTCTTGGTCGTTTGGGATTTTATCCTTTGGACGAGACAAAACGGCATCATCATAGGCCCTGGGCGCGGCTCAGGTGCTGGTTCTATCGTTTGTTTTCTGACTGACATTACCCAATTAGAACCCATTAGCCTCGGATTGCTGTTTGAGCGTTTCCTTAATCCAGAACGAGTATCTATGCCAGATATTGACACCGATATTGCCGACTATGGGCGCGATGCGGTCGCGGAATATATGATGGAACGCTATGGATATGATAAATCCGCAAAAATCACAACCTTTCAGACGATGGCTGCGAAAGCCGCCGTTCGAGATACCGCAAGAGCAATGGGTTTGTCATATGCAGATGCCGATGAGATAGCGAAAGCAATCCCATTCGACACCTCTATTGAAAAAGCTCTTGAAGAGTCTGACAAACTCAAACTCATCTATGACAGTAATGAAAGTGCTAGAGAAGTGCTTGATATGGCGCGTGTGATTGAGGGATTGCCACGCCAGCACGGCGCACATGCGGCAGGACTTGTGATTTCAGAAGTTCCATTAAAAGACGTAATTCCTGTTTCCTATGAGAAAAACAATAAAACCAAAAAAATGGAGCGCGTCACTGCGTTTGATAAGGACGAAGTTGAGAAAATCGGACTTCTCAAAATGGACTTGCTCGGGCTTATCAATTTATCCATTATCAGAGGTACCCAAAACTTCATCAAGGAGCGTCACAATGTCGATGTGAATTTGGATTATGGTGTGCTTCCCCAAGACGACAAAAAGACAACAAATATGCTTACGCGAGGCGAAACATTGGGTGTGTTTCAGTTAGAAAGCGAGGGTATAACCAACCTCGTGCGCAAACTCGCTCCAAAGAACTATCGCGACTTGATTCCGCTCGTTGCGCTTTATCGCCCTGGACCTTTGGGTTCAGGAATGGTTGACGACTTCATTAACTGCCGCCATGGAAAGCAAAAAATCAAATATATGCACCCTTGGCTTGAACCAATTTTGAAAGAAACCTATGGGGTTATCCTCTACCAAGAGCAAGTCATGCAAATCGTGCAGACGCTTGGCAACTTTACGCTTGGTGAAGCGGATGTCATGCGTCGCGCAATGGGGCATAAAGAAGAAGATCTCCTGCGTGCACAAGAGGACAAATTTGTTGCAGGATGCAAATCCAACAAGATTTCAGAAGAGCTTGCACGAAAAATCTTCAACCTAATGCTCCAATTCGCATCCTATGGTTTTAATAAGTCGCACTCTGCCGCTTACGCCTATATCGCGTACCAGACGGCGTACTTAAAAGCGAACTACCCTGTGGAATACATGTCTGCGTATGCGACCAACATGATTGGGAAGGACGATAAGTTCCCGCGCATCAAAGCAACATGTAGCAGGATGAAGATTGATTTCCTTCCTTTGGACATCAACAAATCCGACTATGGCTTTGTTCCTGATGGGAAATCAATTCGCATTGGATTTGGCGCAATCAAGGGCGTCGGCGATGCGATTACAACGGCGATTTTAGAAGAACGTAAGAAAAACGGGAATTTCAAAAGTGCAGCCGATTTGCTTTGGCGCGTTCCTAAGATTTCCAACGAGTTGTTCAAAAAGATGTGCTTCCTTGGCGCATTTAATGAGATTGAACCGCAGAATGAACGTCTCTGTTACTACTATCAAGATGTTTACGATGGTATGAAAGCGTTCAACAAAGCACATAAAGACACGCAAAAAAAGAACGAAAACGCTATCAGTTTGTTCGCCGATGTAGTGCTTGAAGCGGCGCAAAAGAGCGCTCCTGAGACAGAGAGTTTCTTTAAGAAAGACAAGATGAACAACTATAAGCGCTCGTCGGCGCTCATTGCTGCTGATGAGTTCGAGTATTACGGCTTCTATGTAACTGCGCATCCGCTTGATGGTTATGAGGATTATATTAATAAATCCGTCAGAATGAGCGCTGTCGCCTCCTATGTGGATAAGGGCAAATGGGAAAAGCAGTGGAACATCACTCTTTGTGCAATCCTCACTGAGCTTAAAATCATTACGACAAAAAAAGGCGAGCAAATGGCTTTTGTAAAGCTTGCAACGCCGGATGATATGACAGTTGATTGCGTTATTTTCCCAAATTCGTTCAAAGCTATCGAAAAAGAGACTATGTTGTTGCCGAACAGTATCTACTTCGTAGAACAAGGAAAGCTCAATTTGCGCGAGGGGAAAGTTCAGGTTGCGATTGAAAAGATGAAAAAACTAAACTAAACAAAATTAACGACTTGTTTTTGAGCAGGTCGTTTTTTGTTTTTTGGTTTCTGGTACAATTAACGAAGTTAAAAATGGCGCAAATAAAGTGCTTTTTCACTTTGATATAATTTCAAATAGATCAAAAAGCTTTGCGATAGCAAGGCAGAAAGGACGTTATTAGATGTTCGAATCTCTAAAAAATAAGACCAAGAGCAGCAATAGTAAAATCAAATACAAGCCAACCAAACGTGATGCCGCTGTCGCCGTCACCGTTGCGCTCGTTTTGGCAATGGGATATGCCATTTCAGAATACCAACCAGGCGCTATCGTGTACCAAGAGCATAATAATTCTAGGAAAGCTGATGACATCAAAGTAGCCGAAGAGACGCAGCCTGGCGGTCCAGTTCAAACATTCTACGTTGCTGATAACGGCATGGGGCCGCGTAAGACATTACGCAAGCAGGTGCAAGATTCAGGAACGAAACTGCCAACAGGATTGGAGGGGCTGAATCTGCCAAGTACTATGCCAAATCTTAATGCGCGTCCAAGTGCGCCTAATCTTAATCCGTCGTCCAAAGTTGACAGCACGATGATTTATGCGCGCCATGCGGCAATCACTGATAGCATCAAGGGTATTCTTAACCCAGGATTTACGCTTGAACGCATGTCAGAAGCGCCAACAGGCAATGAGAGCAGATTTGTAACGTCCTTTGTTTACGCGATCAACGGCAATGCTCTTGAAAAATTTGAGTTAATGAGTATTGCCAAGACTGGAAACATGTCAAGCATCATGACTGCTAAACAAGCGCTTGATGCGCTCATTGAGGAAAATGCGTCCATCAACATCATCGAAAACAATGGCGATTATCTTATCTATGACTTTGCAGGAAATGGCGGCTATCAGCTTGGCAAGATTACCGTTGATCCGCAAGGAATCTACATCATTGGGTATATCAACATGACGACCAATGTGTTGCCAAGTGTGCTCAAAAATGATTGGATTGAGAAAATTAAGGCGCTTTGAGCACAACGAAAAGATTGTTAAAATTGTTTTTGAGGCATTATAAAGGCGAAGGGGAAGGATTATTACAATGAGCCAAAACCAGATTGATTTCGATTTCGAGTTGTTCACACAAATTGTCGGTGCTTTAACAGAGAGCAACGTCACCGACATCCACATCGCGCCTGGCACTGCGCCGTTTATTCGGCAGGCAAAAGAGTTGCAGGTATTACAACTGCCTGTAACCGATGATGAGACAGGTAAGGATTACTTAGCGTCCATCAAGCCGATGACACCTGAAGATACGCGCAAATTTGCGGCAGACTTGCTGACTTACGCGAATGATTCGCAGCCCGAGCGTGCGGCACAAATGATTGCCAATATTGGGCGAGGCAAAGAGCTTGATACGACGCTTTCAATTCCGCATGTGTCGCGATTCAGGGCGCATATCAGCCTCCAGCGCACAAGTGTTTGTGTGTCTTTGCGCGTTGTGCCAAATGAACTCCCGCATATCTCTGATTTCCCACAGGAAATTTTGAACTTTGTACGCTATTCCAACGGCTTGGTTGTTGTTTCCGGCAAGACGAGCAGCGGTAAATCAACGACACTTTCAATGTTGATCGAGGAAATGAACCACACGCAAAGCCGCAAGATTATCACGCTTGAAGATCCGATTGAGTATCTGCATCAGCACGACAAGTGCATGGTTGTTCAGCGAGAAATCGGTATTGACACAGACAGTTTCAAAACAGGGCTTGTGTCAGCGCTTCGCGAAGACCCAGATGTACTCGTAATCAGCGAAATGCGCGACATGGAGTCGCTTGAAATCGCGCTCAATGCGGCTGAATCAGGTTGCCTTGTCATCACGACGATGCACAGCTCCAGCGCGGTTGAAACGCTTGAGCGCATGATTTCGATGTTTCCGGACACGAAACAGAATCAGGTGCGCAGCCAACTTGCAACTGTATTGCGCGGTGTTGTGTGCCAGCAGTTAATCCCGTGCATCCGCGATGATTACAGCACGCCACTCGTTGCTGCTTATGAGGTCATGACGACGACATCACAAAGCATTCGAAGCGCGATTCGCAAGGGCAATCTGCACGATATCGAGATCTTAATCGACGAACAGAAGAGCAACGGAATGAAGACGATGGCAGATTCGCTGAAGAATCTAAAGGATGGCGAATTGATTTCTGATGAGGAATGGTACATCAGAAACAACCGATTGAGGATGACTAATCCTTAAAGTGCGAACCTCAATCAAACATGAATTTTAATGTATTTTGTGGGCATGTCCAAACCACAATGGAGGCTAAAGTGGGGATTGACATGCGAAATAAACCCTAAATTAGGGGTCAAATCCCAAATTTAGGTTAGTTAACGCAAAGTTGACTATCGCACCTCGTGTAGGTGCGCGGATTGAAACTTGTAGGGATCGCCTATGCCCGCTGTGCAACTGGCATCGCACCTCGTGTAGGTGCGCGGATTGAAACAAGAACGTCATTTTCCGCGCCCTCCATCAATCAATCGCACCTCGTGTAGGTGCGCGGATTGAAACTGAAACTTATGGAAGGCTCACTTGTGCCGATTGCATCGCACCTCACGCAGGTGCGCGGATTACACAAAAAAGCCACAGAAAAGCATTTCTGTGGCTTTTGTTTTGTTAAAATCTAACTAAACAAAGGAGGTTTTTCTTTTGCATCTTGAAAATTTCATCAAGCGTTCGTGCGCTTATTTTATCGATATACTCGCACTACTGATTGTATTGCTTCCGTTCAAGATTTTATTTATCTATACAGATTTGCTCCTTCCATTCGGGCAAGCATGCTTCTTTATTGCTCTCTCGTTGATCTATTTCGCCTATATGGAATCAAGCACAAAACAAGCCACATTCGGCAAACAATTTTTGGATTTGAAAGTGGTGACCTTAAACGGCGAAAGAATCAGCTTCGGCCGTGCTTTACTGCGCAATATCGCTCGCCTAATCAACATTCCAACGTATTCGCTCTGCTATTTGCCAATTTTGTTCACTAGGCGACATCAGGGCATACACGACATCATCGCGCGTACAACAGTAGTATCAAAACAAGAATAAGAAGCAGCAAACGAAGCGGCAACAATGCCGCTTTTTTGTTGTCGTCAAAATGTACCAGCAACAATTCCAACGAATGTCCTGCACATGTGGTACAATCTGATAAGAACATCGAAACTCTAAAAATAACGAAACGAGGACGCACCCTATGACCGATAAAAATACAACCACAAAGAGCAATAACAATAACCACACAACACCGCCCAATCAGCATATACACTGCAACATTTGTGGCAAAGAATATACGCCTAAAGAGCGCTTTATCAGCGTCCATAATGATTCTGGCGCAGATGATTTATTGCTGTGTCAAAATTGCATCTCAGAGTTGGCAATTAGAGCAGATCTCTTGAGCGACGAAGAGACTGAAAAAGAACATGAAGAGAAAGTAAAACAGCTTCCTCATTTGTATAAAAAAACCTCCCCGCAGAAAATTCGCGCCTATTTGGACGAATTTATCATTGGGCAGGATGAGGCAAAACGCATTTTAAGTGTTGCATATTACAATCACCTAAAGCGCATTTCGTTGCCCGAAAAGCTTCGTGGGAGCATCAAAAAGTCCAACATACTGCTCGCAGGTCCAACAGGCTGCGGTAAAACGCTTATTGCGAAAAAGTTGGCAGAACTTGCGAATATCCCGTTCGTCTCAGCAGACGCCACTTCGTTTACAAAATCCGGCTATGTTGGCAAAGACGTTGACTCCATTGTGCAACAATTGCTCTGCGAGGCAGAATACGACGTTGAATTGGCACAGCGCGGCATTGTGTATATTGATGAGTGCGACAAGTTGGCAACATCAGCGACCGCAGGCGACTTTATTGGAGGATCGGCGGTTCAGCAAGCTCTATTAAAGCTCATGGAAGGCTCACTTGTGCCGATTGCGCGAGCAAGTCAGTTTGCGCTTATAGATGACGATGATGACAGTTTCTTCGATACTTCCAACATCTTATTCATCGTTGGCGGCGCATTTAGCGGCATTGAAAACATCTATAAGAAAAGAGTCAATACCACAGGTGCGATTGGTTTTGGTGCGCAAACGCGCACTAAGACGGATATACCAGAAGATATGTGGAAGAATCTTCAAGTTGAAGATTTTGTAAAATACGGTTTCATCCCCGAATTTATGGGACGACTTCCTGTGATTGCCTACTTGGAAAAATTGACAGAGAAAGATCTCGTGGACGTTCTATCAGAGCCAAAAGATTCCATCTGTAAGGAGTATCAGCAACTCTTTAAGATGGATGGCATCGGACTCTCCTTTGCGCCGGAAGCGCTTATGGAGGTCGCAGGAGAGGCATATAAGAAGAATGTTGGAGCAAGAGGACTTCGTAGCGTCTTAGAGCAACATTTAAGCACGCTAACATACAACATCAACTCCAATCGGAAGATTAAGAGCGTTGTTTTGACCAAAGAATACATTAAGACGCACAAAGACGACGATTTGCATATTGAATACAAAACAAAAAAGCAGAGAAAGGCGAAAAAGAATGCCGAAATTTAACTATGTGATGGAGGATTTTAATCCGAATAGAAAACCCGTATCAAACATCCCCTTTAAGGTATCGTTCATCAACGACACTTCCATTGCGATGGACATGACAGTTCATCGCACAAATACGCACACCTTTGCGAATGAAGACCCCGATGATTACCTTGTTAAAAACTTCCCGCCACTACTCAGTTATGTGCAAAATGGTTCTATTATTCTAACCGATCCAACCTCTCCTCCTCCATCGCGGAAATACCCGCAAAGAGGCTTGATTGGGATGCTCCAATATCAGTGGTTCAACACGAATCAGATTCTTATGGATGGAATTCCCGCTTATGACTTATTCAAACTCTTAGAGAAAGAAAACAAACTAGGCGCGATTATTGACTTCCACATCCTGAGTAATGCGCCATATATACAAGACAATGAGAAAGCAGAATACCTTTTCGACATTGGTTTTAATCCTTGCTATATCACAGGCGTTAGTGTGATGGAGAAATATCGAAATCAAGGATTCGCAACCTACCTTATCAATTCACTGCCGACTTACTTATCGCGCGTTGTTGGCTTACCTGTTGCCTGTGTATTTTTTGCAAAAAACGTCTTATTTGCACATGATTTGCACGAATTGAGCAAAGAAGATGCAGAGGTGCAAATGGCATTAACCAACTCCATTATGGACAGAATTGCTAAGAGGTTAGAGTTTAAAAAGGTTATTCAGATGGAAGTTAAGGGAATTGGAAACACGGCAGAAGAGGCTATGATGTCTGTGCCAATTACAATTTTTATGAAAGACATCTACGAAGAAGAGTAACGAAATTAACTCGCAGGAAATTCTGCGAGTTTTTATTTTTATAAGATTAAAAGAGACAGTAGAATAGAAAGCAAGTCGGAGGGCTTTTGCTCTCAAATTTCTTCTATTCTCATGAAAGGAGGTGAGATTATGAGAGATCCGATAAAGGTCATTGCGATGCTCGTGTTCATTGCGGGCGCAATCGCGCTGGCGACGTTTGGTGCTATACATTTCATGATGGCAGACGTCCCAGCAATGAACCAAAAACAGGCTCAGGAGGTTCGGCAACAAGATGCCGAGTCCCCTGAGCAACAGCGTCGCAAGGCGCTGCAAGAAGAGATGGCACGCCAAGATCAGGAATGGCGTGCCAATCGCGATCGCATCATCCGTGAGGGTGATGCGATCAAGAGTGAGGTCGATTCCCGCTGGGACGATATGGACCAGCGGTACAATGAGGCGTTGAAAAACGCCCCTGCGTTCCGCTGAGCGTATCGCGACCTCCTCCCACACAAAAAGCCCACACAACAGTGGGCTTTTTATTTTGTCTTAACCTTTACTTTCTGGCTTCGTACTTCAAAACCAACTCAAGCGGGTTCTTCGTGTAAACACTGCGATCTACGAATCCATTCTCTTTCTTGGGAGCATACTTGTACTTATCCAAGTTCGAGAGCGCTTTATATTGCTTTCGATTGATTGTTTCAGGAAGTGAGTTGTATTCCTTCTGAATAATCTCTTGGTTGATTTTTATGATTACACGATTGTATGCAA
>ERZ773063.1267-NODE-1267-length-15187-cov-8.995440_pt1 | contig 15187 bp, 13 predicted proteins | sample MGYA00580625_ERZ773063 | MGnify/ENA primary metagenome ERZ773063 (study PRJEB29015, sample SAMEA2738022) | human oral metagenome | biome: human oral; feature: human-associated habitat; material: dental | place: China | collected 2042 ...
TCTTGAAAATCAGGTCTTCTTTGTCGTCGCGAATCACTGGCTTGTTCGGTGGAATTTGGATGACATCCAGTGAATAAATTTGTTGAAACTCCTCAGCTTCGGTGAACGCTGTACCGGTCATGCCGCTCAATTTATTGTACAAACGAAAATAATTCTGGAACGAAATGGTCGCCAGCGTCATGCTTTCTTCTAGCACTGGCACGCCTTCTTTGGCCTCAATTGCCTGATGCAAGCCTTCGTTGTAACGGCGTCCTTGCATCAAACGACCAGTATGTTCATCGACGATGATCACTTCGCCGTCATTGGTTACCACATAATCTTTGTCGCGCTTGAACAATGTTTGTGCTCGCAGAGCCTGGTCCATATGATAAACGCTGCGCACGTGATCTGGCGTGTACAAATTTTTTATTCCCAGCAGTTTTTGGACTTTTTCCACGCCCTCATCAGTCAAGGCCACGCTGCGACGCTTTTCGTCCAAAACATAGTCATCTGGCACTAATTTACTGGCAACTTTGGCGAAAGTGTAGTAGTTGTCCGGGTTTTCCGCTGCTGGCGCCGAGATGATCAGCGGCGTACGCGCTTCGTCGATCAGAATGGAGTCCACCTCGTCAACGATGGCGAAGTTCAGCTCGCGCTGCCTGAGCAAATCAACGTCGTTAACCATGTTGTCGCGCAGATAGTCAAAACCAAACTCGTTATTAGTGCCATAAGTAATATCTGCCGCGTAGGCTTCTTTACGGTTGACCGGACGGAGCTTACGCATGCGCGGATCGTCGTGATGCTCATTATCGTACTCTTTGTCATAGACAAATGACGCTTCGTTAATGATCACGCCAGTCGTCAAGCCCAAAAAATCATACACCTGCCCCATCCAGCCAGCGTCACGCTGCGCCAGATAATCGTTGACTGTCACCACGTGAACGCCCTTGCCTTCCAATGCGTTGAGATATGTCGGCAGCGTCGCCACTAGGGTCTTACCTTCACCGGTCTTCATCTCGGCAACATTGCCCTCATGAAGAACCATGCCGCCGATTAGCTGAACATCGTACGGACGCTCGCCGATGACGCGCTTGGCGGCTTCGCGCACCACTGCAAAGGCGTCTGGCAAAATCGTATCCAGTGTTACATTCTTCTTTTCCAAACGCTTTTTCAGCGTCTCCGTCTGCGCCTGCAGCTCTTTGTCCGACATTTTTTCATATTTTTCAGACAGACCGTTAATTACGTCAACCTGCTTACGCAACCGTTTCAAAATCTTCTTCTGCGGATCGCCAAAAATCTTACTCAGCGCCTTTTGTTGTGTCATTGCCATAAACTCAAAACTCCCTCACTTTCAGGCATTTTCAAAAACTGTATATATTGTAGCATTTTTTACCCTAAGATTAAATAATTTTTGGACACAACTAGCCCTGCCAACTGCCTACGACAGACTAAACTAACCGTCATCCGACAAGAGGACGCACCTTTGCAGAATGCATATTCACAATTACAATTGGTCTAAATTCAACTTTTATTTCATGTTCGTGTCCATCATAAAAAGATGTCAACACACGAGTAGTTCCTTCAGGATCGGTAAACTTACTTGATATTACCCCCATCTGTTCAGAATCTACCGGTATCATACCCTGACGAATTCGATATAGCTGGTATGAAATGTAACCGGTAGGTGGTACGATCGGCATATCCTGCTGTACAGCCTGTTCGTGAGGTATTAGGCTGTCTGACTCATCACTATTTAACAGCAGAAAAGCCGTCCAGTTAATGCCCTTATGATTAGTAATTGGCAACCCCCAATCATATTCAAGCTCTGTCATTATGCCATCCCAGTTACAGGAAGGGCTTTCACCCACATAAAGACCATCGCTCCTCCATTTCGTTTGCATACTCTCTACACTTCTGTTAATCGGATTATCCCGAATGGAAGTATCGTTAACAACAGCACTCACAAGTTTACGCACTGAGTCCAGCGGCAGTGTCAATGGCGCCACAACCAGATCATGATCTGACCGTTCTTCTTTCATCTCTGCCAACCGCCCAAAATCAATACCACCCTGCGCCAACTCATCCGGCGTCGGCATTTTAATACCCGCTCCAGCAAAGACTGTCCTATATCCCTCAAGGTCTCGCTTAAACAATTCTCTGATTTCCGGATTTGTTACACCGTCTAGATCAAAGCCAGCTCCACCTTTCTCTCTAGCCTCGCTAACAGCGCCATCAAGCGCGCCAAAGAGAGCTGCAGAACCAAAACCTTGGCTGGCAGTTTCTTGCCTCTCATGGGCTTTATCCCAAGCGCTCCCGGCAGCAGTGAGAATTTCCGGTGGAAGAATTTCAGTCATACTCATACACTTACCCTAAAAGCCTATCAGCTTTCAGCTGTCTCCTCGTTATCTCCTGCCTCTTCCGATGTTTTTCTTAGCATTTCCTCCGGCAGCAAATCATGATACTCAAGGATATGATGCATCACCTTACGGTCATTCGGGTTCTTGATACCATCCAGAAATGTTTGGCACGCCCGCTTCAGCGATACCACGCCGTAACTGCCAGCAACTTTTCGTAAAATATCCACCATGGTACGCGGCGCCAGCACTGTTTCCTCCAAGCCAGGACGGTTATCCACCAACTTCTCTGTATCAATAAACTTATTATATCCTTCGCCATTGGTACCGCTAAATATCTGTTGGCTCAAACGCGCTGCTCTTACGAAATCTTCAAAATCCCGCTCGTCAATTTCTGGCGGTAATTCGCCCCGTTCCGTCGCCACAGCCGCCATGGCCAGCTGAGTATTCTCGCGCGGATATTCGCCATAGCTCTTATCGTGGTCAGGGTAACGCACGCGGTTGATATTCGCCCCAAACCGATTCTGGAACTCAACGCTCAAGTCATCAACACCCTTGTAGCGTTTGGATTTCTCATTAGCCGTGGCAATAACACAAAAACCCGGCTGGACCTCCACAATCCGCCCAGAATCCTCCTGCACCGTAAACTTATCGCCTGGACGCAGCTGCATTATTTTGTTCAAGCGTTTCAACAGCTCTGGCGGCATAGCATTAATTTCATCAAGAATCAATGGATTGCCCTGCTCCATGGCGCGAATAATCGGCCCTGGCACAAACTCGCTGATGCTCGCCCCGTTTTTTTCGCGCAGTTCTTGCTTACCGATCAGCTGATAACTATTAACATCTCCATACGCACTAACAAATTCCGGCTCAACACCGTAGTATCTCCGCGCCATATACTCCGCCAAAGCGGTTTTCGCGCCGCCCGTTTCACCAATAAACAGCGTTGGCTCGCCGCGCATCATGGCCGGCAATGCCTCATCAATGATCGTTTGCATTTGCTTGGTCATCAACAAACCGCTGTCTAATTGCCGTTTCCATTCGCGAATTTGCAAACGAGTCACTTCTTCCAAAAACTTTTCCTTGCTGCTATTCGGCGGAATATCAATATTCTCATCAATCTCGGACAATTGCTTTTGTAACGCAGCCATCCTTCGCCGTTCTCCCATTGTCAAAAGGCGACCTGTTTTCGCTGCCTGAGAGCGTAATTTTGCCATCTGCTCGCTAATATCTTGCTTTCTATCTTGAGCGCGCAAAAACTCAGCTGCCGCGCGAGTCGCTGCCATTTGCTCGCCGCGATATTCCTCGTCAAACCGCTCCATCAGCCCGGCATCTTTACGCAGTTCGTGTAGTTTCGCATGACACATATACCAATCTTCTAGGTTATCTGCCACATCCGGATGTTCATCCTTGAAAGTTTCCCAGCGCTGCAATTCCTCATCGCTCGTATCGCGCGGCATATATTCTTCCCAATTCGGCTCCGCCAGACCCAGTAAAAAGTTCTCGCCAACTTCGCTGGCTTGTATATCCGGCTCTTCCAAGTTCGTCTGGCGCCTGGATTCGTTGATGCGCGCAATGTGCGGGGCTGCCAGCCGCTCTAAATATTGCCGATCTCCCGCAGCTGCCGTTCGCCAGTCAGCCCTGACCGCCTGCATACTTTCCTGCAAACCAGCCATCAGCTCCACGACACCGTCCGTCGTTCGATCAGCCGCGTCTGGAGCATAATAGCTCTCCAACACCCGACGCTCAAGCCGTAATTCAGTGGTGATAGGTTGCGGTTCAGTTATATTCATAGACATGTTGACCTTTTAATTGCATAGATGGTATTATATACTATAAATATACGATTTGTAAAGAAGATGTCTGAAGTATTGCATATATCAACAAATAACCCGGAACCATCAGCGCCAACACCCGAACAAGAGGCGCTGCTGGAAGAGCGTCAGTCTGCACTTGATAAAGCGGCGAGTTTTTTACGCGATCAAATACCAGCACTCTGCCAATTGACTGGCATGGGCGTGAATGTGGCAGTTGGCAAAGGCTGGGCTACCGACCTGAAGACTGGCTCGTTCACCATCGATCCGTCATTCTTTATTGAAAAAGGCTATTCGGCTGACCACTGTGTTTTTGCTACCCTGCATGAGCTGATGGCGCATGTACGCGACGTCAAGCACGATCCCGTGTTCGCAGCGCGGCAACGCGCGTTCATCATGGGCAGCAAAAATCCTCAGGAACAACAAGCGCGCCAAATTTTTAACAATATCCTCACCGACGTCCATGGCAATAAACAGATCATGAACATGCTACCCGCCATGCGCGAGGTCGGCGCGGATCTTTATGACAATCGCCTGTTTCCGACAGAGCGTGACAGCGAGCCAGTTGACTATACCAAAGAGCCAATGCATCTGCAATTTCTCTATAAAATCATCCGCCAAGAGATGATACCGGGTAGCGAAACGCCTGTTCGCCAAGAAGTTGATGAAGCCATAGACCAGCTGCGCAATTTCCAGGATGGGCAGGTTGACCTTATCTCGTTCCTGACCGATCCTAACGCCAAGGGTTCTGATGGTAAAAAAATGTCTGGCAACGACCGCTTTGACTATTGGCTTACGCAAATTTGGCCAAAGTATGAAAGCCTCATAGAGCTCGATAAACAGGAAGCGAAAGATAATCAACAAGATTCTGACTCGCCGCAAAACGATACCGGCGAACAAGACAATAATCCATTTTCTGACGCCTACACTGATTATTTCGAAAACAAACACCCTGAGCCGCTCGATCCCGAAGAGCATGAAAAAATCCATAAAACCATAGAAAAAGCTAATCAAGACAAACGCCGCGAAAATATAACACCCGAACAGAGAGAGTATAGCCGCCAAAGAGAAGCCAATCGCCGCTACCGCGAACAGACCGGGCATTCTCTACGCGAAAAGGAAAAATATAACAGCGAGGTTCGGCGCTTTCATAAACAAATTGACCATATGCGCCAAGTTTTTCGATCAATCTTGGATGAAGTTATTGCTACTCGCCGCGGCCTCAGCCGGCGCGCCCACCAGGATGGCGATGTCCTCGACCCTAACCGCTTAGCGCAAACTGTCGCCGATATTAGAAGCGGCGTCGCGCCAGAAGCATTCCAACGATATGAGACCATACGCGGACGAGCAGAACTGAGTTGCAAGACTGACTATTTCTTTGTGTTCGACCGCTCTGGCTCGATGGCTGGTAAGTCAGCGCAATCCGCCGCCAGCTGCGCCGTCATCATATTGGAGGGGCTTGCCAGCATGGAACGCGATATCCGAAAGATGGAAAAAGAGCAAAATATCGATCTATCCGACTTGTCAGTTCGCACCGCGTTGTATACGTTTGGCAGTAGTTCAGTCTGCCATAAACCTCTGAGCAGTAGCCTGAACGATAAACAGCGGCTTGATACCTACGCAGCCATAACTGCAGCTGATGCGGGTGACACCGCGGATTATTTAGCTCTCCAGGAAATTGCTGGACTACGCCGCGACCACGATCGCCAGCGAATCGTCATTGTCGTGACCGACGGCGAGAGCAGCGACCGTAACGCCGCATATGCAGCCATCAACCAGTTGCGCCGCGACCAAAATACTGTAGTATACGGCGTATCAATCGGTTCAATCGCAGCCGAACAGTTATATGCCCCAAATGCCAAATTTATCGACGACCCTAAAGATTTGCCAAATATACTACAATCGTTTATAGAAACGACTATTCAAGCATAAAGAAAGAGACTACATATGACTAATTTCGATCTACTCCCACCAGAAACTCTAGCCGAAGCGGAGAATGCCTGGCGTCGAGCTCAAGAAAAGAAGAAAGAGGCGCAGCTTTCCACTAGTCGGTCGCTTGGAGCTGCTTCATTCTTAGATACGCTCAATACTGCCGTTGAAGAAGCTAAGAAAAAAGATGAAACTGGTTTCGGATTAGAGTGTATAGCAAATCCAGAAACAAGACAGGCTTTCATGAAGGCTTTTGAGTTATCTAAGCGTTTGGTTGGCTACCTTGATCTTTCGGCACCAACATCGGAGCAAATGATATCCGCCGGAGTTGACTTTCAATATCTAGCCGAACAATTTGAAAGCATGAAACAGCAGGAGGGCGCTACGCCGCATGTTGTTCTGGCGCCTCACGGTCTTGGTAAAGAAAACTGGATAACTATAGCCAGAAAAATGACCGCAGACACAACTATACCAAACAATCCACTAAAAGTTAGTATGAATATGCATGGACTATATTTTGGACACAAAATCGGAGTCGTCACTGATGACGTTTGGTGTAGCTCAGACCAACCACCAACTTCAACTACAACTCCAGGATTAGACATTTTACCAACTTACCAAGACGAGGACAGTTTGAATATAAATTGGACACTTCGTCTTATTTCTGGCAGGAATGAGCCAGATCACACCCCTATGTCCTACCAAGAGAGCCAGGAACAAACTCCTCCGATACAACATCAAACTATAGCTGAGGCTTTAACCGATAAGTTTACTAATATATTAGCTGGCAGCGAACCAACAGACAGTCCTCTTTGCTGGATATTATGCCGGCAGCCCAATCCAGATATCACTAAGAGCTTGTCTGTTTCCTCAAAAATAGACTCTGGTTGTATACACGTTACGCAAAGATCAATCACTTTGAGGGACATCAATACTCGCATACTTTCCCCAATAGGATAAATTTATTTCTCACACTGGAATCCTAGCTTCAACAATTTGAAAAGAAAAAGCGCCCAAAAAGTGAGCGCTTCATGCCAACTTCAGGTATAAATTATTTCCGGCTCAATCCTCGCTTCAACTTAGCCAAAACTCCGCGGCTGCTGCCGACATGCGTTAAAACGTCATCCTTATACTTTCTCACCTGCCCGTTTAACTTCGCCTCGACGATATCCACCGCTGCCAAAACGTTCATAGTTGAATCTTTAGCAGTAATTTTCTTATCTGGCACGTTAATAATAACCTCAACCTCGTACTTGTTGCCGCCAGGGTTGTCAATCTGCTTAATCTTCACGTCAGCGGTCGCGCTCTTGCGGGCATGCCGCGGCAAGTACTTGCCCAGCGCGCCGATTTTTCGCTCGACATATTTTTTCGTCGTGTCTGTCAATTCGTATTTGACGCCGGTAATGGTAATATTTTTAATCATGATTCCTCCTTTTACTACGCAAGTGTAACATTCTCATGTTTTGCTATTTTTAGCAATTCTTCGTGCATTATAGTTATTTTATCCTCAGTGCTTAGCTTTTCAAAATTCTTACTCACCAAGGTACGGTTTGGTTTTTTGTAAATTACGGCGTATATTTCCTTAATATCATTTGTCAGCGCTTCAACCTGCCACTCAAGCGTATCAAGACGGTCTTTTACGCCGTGCATATCCTGCTTCAAGGCGCTAACATCTTGTTTCAAAGCACTAACATCTTGCTTCAAAATACACACGTCCGATTCGAGAGACTCCAGCCTCTTTTCAACCGAACCAAGCCTATCCTCGATCCTATCAAACCGCTTGTCATGCTCGTCAAATCGCGGCAAAACAACAGTTTCCAAGGCCTCGACCACGCCATCGGCGATCGCACCCTTGATCCATTGCTTGTCGTCATTAGTTAGCGCCATATACCCTCCTAGTCTCTATTATATCACCTCGCGGCCATTCATGTACGGACGAAGTACTTCCGGCACGGTCAAACTGCCGTCCTCATTCTGGAAATTCTCTAAAATCACCACCAATGACCGCGCCAACGAAACTGCCGTACCGTTTAAGGTGTGGACCGACTCAATGCTGCCGTCCGCTCGCCGCACCCGAATATTCAAACCGCGCGCTTGATAATCCGTACAATTCGAGCAGCTCGTCAGCTCGCGGTAGGTCTGATCAACCGGCGACCAATATTCAATGTCATACTTTTTGGCAGCTGGCGCGCCCAAGTCACCCGCCGCGATATTTACCACATGATACGAAATGCCAATTTGCTGCCACAACGCTTCCTCGACGCTGAGGATTTTTTCATGAATTTCCTTAGATTGCTCTGGCAGACAGAACGCGTACATTTCCAATTTGTTAAATTGGTGTACTCGGAACAATCCACGCGTATGCTTGCCGTACGTTCCTGCTTCCTTGCGGTAGCATGGACTATACCCAGTGTAGAGCAGCGGCAAATCTTTCTCGTCCAAAATCTCATCAGCATGATAGCCCGTCAGCGGCATTTCCGCCGTCCCAATCAGCGTCAAATCCTCGCCCTCGACCACATATTCGTTGCCGCCCTCGCCCTTCGGCGTAAAGCCAGCGCCCTCAGCCGTGCGCATATTCACCAGGTGCGGCACAGTCATGAACGTAAAGCCTTGTTTCATGACATAATCCAGCGCAAATTGCGTGACGGCATTTTCCAGCAGCGCCAAGTCGCCCTTAAGGTAATAAAACTTAGCGCCGGCTACTTTCGCACCGCGCTCAAAATCCACCCAGCCACGACTAACGGCATAGTCCAAATGATCCTTGGCGCCTGTTTTATGCTCACCGTAGACCTTTACCTCAACCGAATCTTCCTCGCCGCCAAGCGGCACGTCATCAAAGGTGATATTCGGCACGTTTTTCAGGATTGCGGCTACTTTTTCCTCAGTGGATTTTAAGTAGCCTTCACGCTCCGCCAGTTCAATTTTCAGCTGCTTGCCCTGGTCAATCAATTCCTGATCTGGACGGCCGCCTTTCATCTTCGCTGAGATTACATTTCGCTTTTCGCGCAGTGCTTCAACTTGCTTTTGCAGGTCTCGGCGCTCGTCATCCAATTGCAACATTGTTGCAATATCGACCGCATACCCCTTGTCATTTGCCGACTTTTGCACCAAATCAGCATTTTCTCGAATAAATTTGATGTCTAACATGTCTTAATTATATAACAACTTCTGCTTAAACGTGAGAGATTATCCCTGCACCCAGCAGCCCTATTATCGCCAACCCCAGCACAAATCGATAAATTATAAACGAACGAAAATTATTACTCTGGATAAATTTCAGCAGCCAGGACACTGCCATATAACCCACGACAAACGAAACCACAGTAGCGATGATAGTTGATGTCCAGCCGACGCCGCCGGAGATGTGCTTATACTTGGTGACTACCTCCAATAATCCCGCCGCCACCAAAGCCGGAATTCCTAAGAAAAAGCTTAGCTTAGTGACCGATACACGGTCAAAACCGCGGAACAAACCAACAGAAATTGTCGCGCCGGAACGGCTGACTCCAGGAATTAACGACAGACACTGTCCCATACCAATCGCCAGAGTATCCTTCCAGTTCGTCTCGACTTCATTTCGCTTATTTTTTGCCGCCCGATTATCCGCCAGCCACATCACCACGCTCCATCCGATCAGCCCGATCGCCACAAACCACAAGCTCCTCAGCACCGTCTCAACTTCATGCTTAAACAATAAACCGACGACAGCGATAGGAATTGAGCCAATTATAATCGCCCAGCCGTATTTATAATCAAACTTCCGGCGCGCTCGCTTCCACCACAGCCCGCGCCACCAGGCTTGCAGAATCCGCCAAATATCGCTCCAGAAATAAATTACCGCCGCCAGGATTGCTCCAATTTGGATCACCGCGGTAAACGCCACCACGCTCGGATCGTCGATTTTCATCCCCATCAATTTCTCGACAATCGTCAAATGTCCAGTCGAAGAAATCGGCAAAAACTCCGTAATTCCTTCAACAACACCAAGGACAATCGCCTGCCACCAAGCCACGCTTAAAAATTACCTTTCATCTTTCAAGTGTAGCATTAGCAGAACAATCATTCAAATATTTTCTTAGTAACCTCAGCTTTAGAATGTTCTAACTCGTCTTCGTCGTAATATGTCGGACTACTGATGTTAATGTCCGCCGGCGCATAGATCTTAAGCCTAACTGGCGCGCCAAACATATGGCAACTGCCAAAGAACATCGTTCGTGGACACTCTTCCTCGACGGACAATATCAGCCGGTCGCCATCGCGGCGAACTTTGACAGTCGGTTGTTTGACGCTTGGCAAATCCACATAGTTTGCTTCGACTCGCAGCTTGTCAGAGTCTGTACGAACTACGCTGCCTGTCGATCCTTCAATGACAATTGACTTAACGCCGTTTGTGTCCGGCATTTTGACGTCCATTTTTCTCATCAAACGCTGCACTTCATAGGAAAATTCCGAGCCAGCTTGCATACCGAAAACCCCAGCACCCGCCATACTCATAGAAATAACAATCGTCGCCGTAATCATCGCGATCATCGACATACGGTTCATCGTCCAGGTAAATACGCTGCGCGCCAGCACCATACCTAGTACCACCGCCGCAACACCGCCAATCACCAGCGAAATCCATAACCCCCAGGCCCACATTTGCACGCCCAAACCGCCAAGCCAGTTAATTGCTGATACGCCAAATGCGCCGCCGACAATCAGCCCAATCAGCAAAGCCAGCGTCATTAAGAAAATCAGCGCGCCGCTGGAGTAGCGAAAGATCTTAGCGATAACCGTTGCCCTGCCGCCATCAGTCATCGCCGAAGCTTCATCGACTGCCGCTTTTTTTAGCGCCGCTAAAGTCACCGGCTCGCCGCGCATGCGCAGTTTATCCGACGCTGTTCGTGCTGGCGGCATCGACAACCACATTACCACATAAACCAGCACCGCTGTACCAAATGTCATAAATGGCGAGATAATGGCAATTAACCGCACCCACAGCGGATTGATATTAAAATACGCCGCCACGCCCGCACAGACGCCACCGATAATCGCGTTATCTGGATCGCGCATCAATTGTCTCGCTGGCTTATCATCAATATCTTTATCTTCTATCTCATCAATTGCCTCGCTGGCATCATCCGAAAAATCGCGCGGCTCGCCCATTTGTTTTTGCACTGCCAGGACGTCGTCATAACTAATCACGCCGTCCTTCGACACACCGCGCTCCGCTAAAAGCTCCACCATTCGCGCTTCAATTTCTTGCATAGCTTCTGGCTCGGCATGCATGTTTTTCTGAATTAAATTCAGGTACTTTTCCAATGATTTTTTAGCATCAATCTCCGCGCTAAACGGCGTTTTCGCCAAATGGATTCTGGTTATTTCTTTCATCGCTTTGCTCCTTTCTCGAGATTTTTCAGCGAATTATTTAACAGTTTTATCCGATCTTTCAATTCATCCACCAATTGCTTGCCATTGTCAGTTAGCGAATAATATTTGCGCGGCGGACCTTGCTCGCTTTCCTGCCATTCGTGCTGCAAATAGCCGTATTTTTGCAAGCGGCTGAGTAGCGGGTAAATCGTACCCTCCACTACCATCAGCTCCGACTCGCTCAATTGCTTCACAATGTCGCCGGTATATTGCGGTTGTTTGGCACAAACCAGCAGCACACAGTAGACCAAAAAACCTTTGCGCAGCTGAATCGCTAAGCTTTCGGCGTAAGCACTAACGTCCATGCTTTTTCTCCTCTGGCACGGTTGATTTCTCAACCCGCCCGTCTTTAATTATGATCTGATAATCGCATTTCTTCGCCAGGTCGACGTCGTGTGTCACTACAATCAGCGTGACACCCTTTTGCTTATTATAATCAAATAGCAATTCTTCCACTTTCGCGCCAGTTTCGCTGTCCAGGTTGCCGGTCGGCTCGTCGGCAAAGATGATTTGCGGATCGCCGACAATCGCCCGAGCAATCGCCAAGCGCTGCTTTTGCCCGCCCGACAAATCTTTGGCACGGTTTTTGCGCTTATCGTACAAATCCACCGCTTTAAGCGCCGCGTTGATTTTGTGCGCCCGCTTTTTGCGCGGCAGCCGCGCAATTTCCAGCGGCAAACTGACATTATCAATCACACTCTCATTGCCCTGGACAAAGAAACTCTGGAAAATAAAGCCAATTTTTTTAGCACGGAATTCATCGACACGCTTTGACTTTAGTTGCAAGATATCTTGTCCGTCAATGATCACCTGGCCGTGCTGCGGCCGATCCAGTCCTGAAATCGCGTGCATCAGCGTCGATTTTCCTGAGCCAGACTTTCCTAAGATAGCCACGCTGGCTCCTGTTGGAATAGTCAAACTGACATTCTTTAGCGCCGTAAATTGGTTTTTCTTTTTGCCGTAAACTTTTGTTACATTTTTTAGTTCAATCATGATATTTCTCCTATTCCGTCCTTAATGCCTCAATTGGGTCTAGCTTTGTTGCTTTGCGGCTCGGCAGCCAGCCAGAAATTACCGCCATCACCACTAGTCCAAATACCAGTAGCCCGATTTGCAGCGGATTGATAACCAGTAGGTTTGTCCCTGCTCCCAATCCCAAAGCATTAGTAATCATAGGGTTTAACAACGTCACCAAACTTGCCAGCCCAACACCAATCAAGCCACCCAGCAAACCAACCCATGCTGCTTCATACCGGAATAACTTGCCAATATCGCGGCCACGCATCCCCAGTGCCTTCATTAAACCAATTTGGCTGGTACGCTCCAACACTGAAATATACATAGTGTTAATAATCCCGAACACACTGGCGAGCAGCGCCAAGCCGCCGAATCCTGCCAGCGCCGCTTGCGCCGCGTTGACCATGGTGAGCAACGTCTTGCGCACATCCTGAATCGAGTAAGCACTGTAATCTTTACTAATTTCGTCTTTCACTGTGTTAATATCTTTTTCATCATCAACTGACACCAGTGCCGTCGAATACTCGTTCGGCTGGCTTTTGTCGTGGCTAAATTCGTAGATTTCCTTAGCGTCAGCGGTCGAGATTCGCAGCGTCGGCTGATAGTACAAAATCGTATCCGATTCTTTATCGACCGCCGTGATTTTTAACGCCATCTCTTTGGCAATCTCGCCGCCTTGCTCCGCACTGCGCAAACCTAGCGTAATCGTCTGACCAATTGCCGACTGCGCGTCCTTAAAGCCCAGCTGCTTAACATAAGTCTCTGGGATGATAATTTCGCCCGGCTTTGGCATGAAATTATCCAGCTTACCCGCCGCCAATTCTGCCCGCGTTTTATCGGCCTTTACTGCTACTTCCAAGGCGAATTTCTTATCATTACCCGAGCTTTTAGCATACGCCACGCCGACAGTTGAATACGCCGGAGTAACCGTTTGTACATGCGAAATTTTTCGAAGTTTAGTAATATCAGCATCGCTCATTGAATACTTGCTACGACGCGCTACCTTTTGTTTATCCAGCTGTTCTTCGCCAGTCTCTTCCAACGTATTGTACTCTGGCAGTTCTTCTTTCTTCTCTGACTCGATTTTTTTATTGACCATAATCACTTTTTTATCGCCAGCCGCATCAACCATACTATTGGTGTATAACCGACCGCCTTCGCCAGCCATCAGCGCTAGACCAATCGTAAACGCCCCGACGGAAATCGCCAATGCCGTCAAAATCGTCCGACCCTTTGACTGGCGAAGATTCCGCCCCGCCCGCTTGATGATATCGATTCTTCTCATGCTATGCTCCTTGTATTTTCATTATACATAGTACTATGTTATACAAGGTACTATAAAAAGTCAAGCTATTTTAAGAAAAACAGTACTAAAGGATGTGAATAATTGCCAGACTAGACTCCGTTCTCGACGTATATTGACGATTATTCGCCAGCCACTTATCAACTGCTCGCGCGGCACCCGGCAAGGCTTCATTGGCATAGTCATCAACGATGATAGTCGCCGCTTTCTGAAACTTGCCGTCGCACACGCGAAACGAATCGATAATTGACTCATAAAAATCGCCGTCAAAAAACGCGAATATGATGTCTTCTGGCGCGTCGGCGGCGGTAAAATCAGCAAACCAGCCTTTGTGAATTATTGGTAGTTGCAAGCCGGCTTTTTTGAAATTCTGAACGAATGTTTTGCGCGGCGCCAGCAGCTCGCCCGCCTGGAATTGCTCGCCAGCAGCACTGTTGTCCTGCGGTGTTTTCTCTGGCAAGCCCGCAAATGAATCATAAACATGAAACTCGCCCGCAAGATCATAGGCATCGAGCAGCCGCCGGATAAACAAGCTAGTCGTACCGACGTAGCAACCAAACTCGACGACATTACCCGCCATGCCGCTACGCAAGATCTTTTCCAATTCTCGTAGCAAGACGCCAAGCTCTTTGGCATCAACTTGCTCGGAAATGATGGAATATTTGGCGAGAAGTTGGTCGGTGATCATTATTAAATTATATCTCAATTATTGGATTAATGTCGTTCGCTATCATTTCCCCATACCATATTGCCTGAAAATATTCACATATTTTTGCATAAACTCTTCTTTACGATCCGCATTATACTGCATGATAAACCGCGGATGCTCCAACGGCACGATAGTATCAAAGAAATGATACTTATTATTTATATTGGTCAAAAACTTAAAATTATCACCGCTACCAATGCAAAAGCAAACGGTTGTATCAATATTAAAATCGATCTGGCGCCTCAGCGAATCTACGATAAAAGGATGTAAACATTTTTTCAGAGCTGCATTTTCATAGTAGTTACAATTTACCCAATTACCTTTCAAATTTATCTTTTCAATACCTAGCGGACACACAAAACTCATGTAAAATTGTTTATAAAAATTCTGGCGCCCGCCGTATTCTTCCATCACTTCATACAAGAAGCTTGACGAGCGTTTATTCGCTCCAAAAGCATCTACAGAAATCCCAGTGTCTTTTTGTAAATGATTAACGTCTTCAAATGGCACACCGGTAAGCACTGTCCCGCACCGTGTTGGTGAACTGCCCAAAATCATAAACCGCCGCTTATTATCATAATAGTACTGACGATAAAACCGCTGTGTTATTTGTGTTATTTGCTGCTGATTAGCGCCAGCGAATGGATTGATTAGGCGATATTTTTCCGGC
>ERZ773063.1274-NODE-1274-length-15117-cov-8.667707_pt1 | contig 15117 bp, 11 predicted proteins | sample MGYA00580625_ERZ773063 | MGnify/ENA primary metagenome ERZ773063 (study PRJEB29015, sample SAMEA2738022) | human oral metagenome | biome: human oral; feature: human-associated habitat; material: dental | place: China | collected 2042 ...
AATACACTATCGGAATAGTAGCTATACTGGGCATAACCTATACTGGAAAGTACGACGATGTAAAGGCTCTCGATAATCTTGTTGAGAAATACAATAAAGAGCATGCTGATATGCCAATTCGTATTCACGTAGATGCAGCTTCCGGCGGTATGGTTGCTCCATTTATCGATCCAGAACTAGAGTGGGATTTCCGACTCAAGAATGTGTGGTCGATAAGCACATCTGGACATAAGTACGGACTCGTATATCCAGGAGTTGGCTGGGTAATTTGGCGCAGCAAGGAATCTCTTCCTGAGGAACTAATCTTCTGGGTAAGCTACCTCGGTGGCAAGGAAGCAACTATGGCGATTAACTTCTCTCGTAGCGCGTCGCAAATCGTCGGACAGTATTATATGCTGCTTAGAAATGGATTTAAGGGATACAAAGAAATCCATGAGCGGACCCTAGAGGTTGCTAGATACATGGCTTCCGAGATTGAGAAGATGGGAATCTTCGAGGTGCTTGAGGGCGCAGAACAGATTCCAATCATCTGCTGGAAGCTTAAGGACGATGTCGATGTGGAATGGACACTTTATGATCTGGCAGATCGTCTCCGTATGCAGGGCTGGATGGTACCTGCATATCCAATGCCAGAGAATATCAAGGATATCGATGTACAGAGACTAGTGCTCAGACAGGATTTCGGAATGAATCTAGCGATGCTCTGCATTAAGGATATGAAGAAGCAGATTGAGATTCTGAATAACTCCCGTGTAATCGTGCCAAATAATGAAAACGGTGATAATAACTATATATCTAAGGGGTTCGATCATAGTGGGAGATAGTAAAATCTATATTGATACAGGTACGCATTGAAATTATCTATTTTATAAATAAATATTAAGGTGATAAACTAAAACTCCGAAGCTCTTAACCATGACTAGTTAATTAGTTATGATTAAGAGCTTTTTAGTTACTATTATTAATTAAGAGGGGAAGCAAGGAGAAGAAATGACTTATTTAAGAAAGAATTTAACCAGAGTCATAGTTGCTCTGATGACCTTAATGCTTGTCTCTACAATGATGCCAGCGACTATGTGGACAGTAGCTGCAGAGGATAAGGCGAGGACAGAGATTAAGGTTACAGACGTAGATGGCAAAATAACTTGCGTTGCGCCCAGCAATGTCGAAGAGATTACGGCAAAGCATGAGAAGAAGTTTGTTAAAGTTAACATGATTTTCAAGCCGGGCTCAGAGGTTGAGGTAGATAGCGATACTCATATCTCTATGAACGGTGTTGATTTGAATAAGTACAAGGATTCGCTTGTCATATTCTCATATCCTGAGACTGACTTCGATCCGTCGGTTAAGAAGACGGCTATGCTCGACCTGTACATCTACCCCGAAGCATGGGAGCAGATTAAGAAGGGTGGACAGAGCAGCGATAACACTAAGCCTAAGGAAAATGCAGTATCTCTAAGCCTAGATATCGCTGAAGCAGATGGCAAACTCACGTCGTCAAAACCTGACTATGCTGAAACGGTGGACGTTAAATTCCAGAAGAAAAATGTGCATGTATACGTTTCGTTAAAAAAGGGAAATGTATTTGACATTAACGCAAAGAACCCGATTATCATCAACGGTGTAGACATAAGTAAGTACTCGGAAGATGACGTATATATCTCATATCCTGAGACTGATTTTGAGCCGAATCTGACCAAGGCAACGGTAATGGATATTTACATCTATCCAGACCTATGGAAGAAGCTGAATAAATCTAGACCTAAGGAGGATGAACCAGCTGTAAAGCCTGATGAGCAGGGTAAATACAAGCCTTCTGACTATGCGAAGGTGTATGAGTCAGAGAAGGTAAAGCTCGCTGACCTGCCTATATATGAAAATGTTAATGGCAGTGAAGTTCCTATAACTAAGGCGGTTAAGTTCTCAATTTATAACAGCACAACGCAGCAGCATGAGGGTAATGCTGTCTCTGCAGATTCGAAGCTTAAGGGATTATCTGTAGTTAAAGATAATAACTACATAATTTCCATAGACGACAAAGAATATGATATGGATAATGCATACATCACTTCGAGTAAGAATGGAGCTCTACCACAGAACTACAAGATCGATGGGAAAGTCATAGATAAGCTAGTACTAACAAAGAGCACTAAGCCTGAAGCTGGGACGGAAAAGCATAAGAGGGTAAAGGTTCAGCTCCCTGTATTTTATAAGGATAAGCAAGGCAACGAGGTGCCGGCACCGAACGTAAAGTTTAAGCTTACCAGCCCAATTGACACCGTAACGGTGACATCAGATGAGGATGGATTTATTGAGTGCGACTTGATTGAAGATAATAATTACATGATTGAGGTTTCGGGAAGTAAATATGCGATGGATTCATTCCCTCTTACTGTAAAGGATAAGTCGGAGTGGAACGCTGGAAAGCATCCTTATGACCATCTGAGCTGTAGGAATGTGCTATCACTCATCGTATTTGACAAGGCAGACGAGCACAAGCATGACACCGTGATATCCACTTATGATGATAACGTAGAATTGACAGGGCTCAACTTCGGAACAGAGGGTAAGTACGCCCTTAATGAGAGAATTCTTCCAAATAGTTCCGTAAAAGGATTTGAAGGGAAAGATTATGAGGTTATCGACATTGATACCGTTAATATGGCGCGAGTGGAAATCTCGAAGCTTGCACATGGTTCATTTGAAATAACTCGCAAATTACCCGCTGGAAAATCTGTAAAGCAGGTATACTGCATTGATGAAGATGGAAAGCCAGTAAAGGTTAAGTTCAGCCAGGACGGAGACAAGGTTAAATTCCTGATGAATACCATGTCTATGTACAACAACGTAATCGAGTATGGTAGCAATGAACAGGTTGAATACTATATTGTTAATGGGAACTCGCTAATATGGAATAACGGCGATGAAGCTCTCGAAATAGTAGTAAAGGCAAAGAGCGACGACGAAGATACATACGATAATTTCTCACACGTTACAGTGGATGGAGTTCTGGCATCTGCTGATAATTACACGAAGACTAAGGGAAGCTTGAGACTCAAATTCAAGTCCAGCTATCTCAAGAATCTTAGTAACGGAAGTCATACTGCAAAGATTCACTTCCAGAATGGGGCTGTTGAAGCTAGATTTACAATTGCTGGTAATAATTCACAGAGAAACTCTGGGTCAATCGTAAGTACTTCGAGCAAAGCTAAAAACCTAGTGATCGCTAAGAAAGCACGAGTTCATAGAAGTGTCGTAAAGACAGGTGACAGAAATGTAGCATTTGCATATGAAGCTACATTAATTATGGCAATCGTAGCTCTTGCAGGTATCTGCCATTACAGAAGAAAAAGGGTTTAATAGATAAAATTAAAAGATGAATTTTTAAGAATCATATAATCGCAAAGCACTGCATTCTCAATGGATGCGGTGCTTTTCTAATATTATTTAAAAATGGAAGACCTAAAATTATAGCGATTAAATAGAATTAATACGATTAATCAAGACTATTTTAGTCATATTTATGGTAATGGATATTTATAGTAAAACATATAGATACGTTATTAGCAAAATGATTAAGAAAGACGAGAGGAACCGTAATATGAGAAACTTTTTCAAGAAGTTTTCAGCATTAATTTTATCGGCTACTATGCTCCTTACAAGTGGAGTTGTCCTACCGAGTGTTTCAGCAGCGGAGTTCAATGCTAAGCCAGTTGATGCAAGATGGGCTGCACCACAGGAGATTAGAGTTAAGTTCGATCGCAATCTCAAAGTTAACCCATTTCCACAGAACCGCAAAGTAGGTGTAAAGTTGCTCACTTCTGATGGCAGGGAAGTTGATTTAGGACCTAATGATGACTTTGGATTTCTAGGCGACACTATCTTTATACGTTTTCTAGCCGGACAGAAGAAAGAGTATACAGGTGTGGTATTCAAGAAGGGTTCTTTAGTAGACGTAAACGATGAAAATATAAAGAACACTGAAGATATTAGAGTATCAAATGTCAAGGTTGAAAAGACTCTTGGTCGCGTTGGCATTGAATACGAAGGAGTACCAACTACTAACTTGGTTCCTAAAGAGGGAAAAACCTTAAATATAGGTGCAAGTGGATATAATTTACAGCTTGATAATGGATATGATATTAAGCTTAAGCTATATTCAGGTGAATCCGGAGGCAGTTTCAGGAAGCAGACGAGAATGATGCTGTAAGGCCGCAGCCAACACCTCAGCCGCAGCCTGTAGTACCAACACCTACACCACAGCCAGCACCTCAGCCAGACCCTGTCAATGCTGAGGATGGTTACAGATTTACGATAGGTAACGATGCGGTATGGAATGGTGGATATCTGCTATTTAAAATAGAGAATCCTCTAGTAGATATGAATCAGCCAGGCGAAAGAGTATTCGACAGATTCCAGGGAATCGAAATAGATGGAAAGGTTGTAGATAAAGAGAATTACACTGCACAGCCAGGAAGTGTCGTACTTACACTTAAGGCGAATTACATCAGAAGCCTAAGCACAGGCAAGCACACTATTAAGGCTAAGTTCAAGTGTGCAAATGCTGCAACTACATACTTCACAGTAACTGGATCTAAAAAGACTCCAAAGCCTGGAACACCAGGAGTAGTTAAGAAAGCTCCAGTACGCACTAAGGTCGTAAAGACTGGCGATAGCTCAAGTGCTTTTGCATTTGCAATCATGTTCGTTATCGCTGGTGCAGCTCTCGCAGGAGTTGCTACCTACAGAAGGAAGAGAGCATAATCGTTAAGCGTAGGCTTATAAGTCAAAAGCTTTAATTACAAGCAATAAAAACCCACTGTGCCAAACGGCACAGTGGGTTTTGTCTTGTTCGAATATATTAATTCTTTGAGTACTTTGTGGTGATTACTATTTCCAATAACCCTCCGAGACAAGGATTTTCTCTGTCCAAGCTGCTTTTACCACTTCGGTTCTTGTAGTCTCCTTAATGTTTGAGAAAGTTCCATCACATCCAGGCAAGTGATTACGTCTAATATACTTCTGCTGTGCATCACGTAGAGCCTCCATTGAAGAGAAAGTGCCACCTTTGCACGAGTATGCCGTAACAGTTCGTGTCTCCGCAGGGTGATTTACATATCTATAAACAGGTGGAACCCACGTTTTACCTTTCTTTTCAGAACTCTTAGATGATTTCGCCTTATCTGCGGCAGCTTTCTTCTTTTCATCCAATGCCTTCTTCTTAGCGGCTAAATCGGATTTATTATCACTATTAGTTTGTTCGCTTGATGTATTAGTGGAACTTTCCGAAGCTGATTCCTGTTTATCATCTGAAGATGTAGAGTGCTTTGCGGAAACTTTTGCTTTATCTGATTGATGCGTTGTAGCTTTACGGAAACTAAAGCCACGACTATTATCAGCACCACCATCTGTAGTTGCTACAGCAAAGTAGATTAGTGCAAACGCAAGTATGATTACAATGCACAATATGATGGGAAACGGTAATTTCTTTATACGACGGCTATTCATGTTTTTATCTGCAACATGGTTTGAATTTTCTTTAATTCCTCTTAACTTCATTAAATATTATCCCTCACTACAAAATTATCTAAATATCACACTTTAAATTTAAATTTCATTATTACATGAAACTAATCATTAAACAAGATGGTATAGAAATAATTAATTAACAAATAAACCTATATAAATTATTTCTATATATAAAAAACTTAAAAGAATTAGTTAAAAAATAATGTAAAATACATAATGTATGCCAAGAGTATATTTGAGTAAATAGTTAAACTATGAGAATAGTTTTCATTCACGGCGCAGAAGTATTACACTTCTGTTCATTGTACATATTTATAAATTAATTGGAATTGGGGTAAGATGGCTTTATTGTGTGGATTGCTAGTAGGTCTAGCATTTGGATTTGTGCTTAAAAAAAGCAGAATATGCTATATGGGCACAATTAGGGATGTGTATCTTGAGGGTAGAAATTACAACCTGCTGCTTCTGTTTGCGACGATTTTTACAGAGGCAATATTGTATAACATTTTTGTCCTTGCAGGACTTGTAACAGATGGTTATATTACCAGTTATTCTTTAGTGGCGCTTCCGGTTGGCAGCATTATGTTTGGTTTCGGGGCCGTTATGTCTAGCGGATGCTTGACAATGTCATTAGTTAAATCGGGTGACGGCAGAATTCTAGGTTGGATTTCCATAGCTACTTTCATGATAGTAGGTTCTTTTTTCTCTGTGGGCGGAGGCCGTTTCTTTGCAGGAAAATTTATCCAAACATATGAAGTCTTTGATAGGGAGTTAATAGAGGATGCTCGTATCAGATTAGGCATCTCGATTGCTGTAGCACTGATTCTATACGCATCGATATGGAGACATAATAACAAGAAAAAGAAGAACATACGTAGAAAGGGCTTTGGAAGCAAAGATGTATGGTTTATAGCTGTGGGTATTGTCCTTGGGATAGCGTTTCCAGTTAGTGAACACTTCGGTAGAATCGGAGGAGTTGCAATAACCTCTCCTTTACTATCCTATCCATTTTCGTTCATTAAACCTAAGCAGATTGTCGGAGGCTGTAATATCTACGATCAGACATTCGGTCTTGGCAGCACATTAGTGCTTGGTATAGTGCTAGGCTCTTTTCTGACAGCTGTGGCAAATAAAGAGTTTCATGCTGTTGTCCCTAACAAGAAACAGGTTATTAAAACTATTATAGGCAGTGCTCTGATGGCATTTGGTGCACTTGTTGCCGGAGGATGCCTCGTTGGAAATGGATTAGTTAAGACCGCACAGTTCTCAGCAAAAGCATGGGTTGCTTTGATTTTCATAGCTGTGGGTACATGGCTTGCTTCGTATATATTTCTTAGAGATAGAAGTGGAAAGTCATAAGACGTGCAATGAAAGGAGTACTTATGGAAAAGATTGTTAAAGATGTAAAGGGTCAGGACTGTCCTATTCCTTTAATTACTTTGAAGGAAGCACTTAAGGATGCTGAACCAGGACAGACTATCGATATAAGCTTCACATGTCCAGAAGCACTTAATACGCTTCCTGATTATTGTGATGAACATGACCTGGAACTGGTGTCGCTCGATAAACAGCCCGATCGTTCTTGGAAAATTTCTATTCGTAATCACGAGTAGACTGAGTACGTATAAGAGCAAGGATATGCTGAGCGATTACCATAAAATTATAGAAGCAAATAATCACAACTTCTAAATAGTCTGCAAAATGGGTAAATCATCCAGCGTGTACCTATGCACTTAAATAAAAATATGTTATTGCTACAAATATTATTAAGGAGGAAAAATGGAAAGGATTTATAACCCCAAAAAGGTATCCGCTTTCCTAGCAACAATCCTAGCTGTTATGCTATTTAGCTCAATAACTTTTCAAAATGCTAATGCATACACAGAGAAGGATACTGATCTTCTTTACTCTACCGAAAAGGTAGTATTGAAGGGAATGCCGGTTAAGAATAAGGATACTAAGAAGCCAATAACTGAACCTGTAAAATTCAAATATTGGGATGCTACTTTGCAGGAATACCAAGGTGAAGTAACATCTAAAGATGGTGTTTTACCAGATGTAGAGTTGTTAAAGGGACATCATTATATATTTTATTCAAATGATGAAAACTACAACACATACAACCCTAACGGAAAAGGAATCAACATCTATCTAGTGTTGAATAAGACTGGTTCGGTAGCAGTAAATGACAGACATCTTCCTGGAAAAACAAAGGAGACAATTGATGAATTCTTGATGACCAAGAGAAGTACTCCGGAGCCAGATCCAGAGAATGCAAGAAGAGTCAAGGTAAGCTTGCCAGTATTCTATGAAAAAGATGATAGCGATAGCTTTGACTTTGGAGACACTAAGATCAGATTTACAAGTGACACAGATGTAGTTGAAGTGCCTGTTAAATTCGGTTTTGTAAATGCAAAGCTTTACGAAGATATGAACTACACAGTTACTGTAGTAAGTGATGACTTTACACTTGATCCATTCCCTATAACGGTAAAAGACCATTCAGAGGATGGAAGAGATAAAGCTGCATATATGCACTTCTCATGCAGTCTTGTAAGCTATATCTTCCTCAAGGATAAGACAGATGCACACAACAAGGATACTACTATGACAAGTTTGTCTGGTAACACAACTGTTACAGGTACTAACTTCATGCATGGTAACTATATCCTTCGCGACAGAGTTGTCAACATGGAGGTTCCAGAGCTCGCAGGTAAGGATTATCAGGTTATAGACATTGATACTGTTAATCTCTATAGAAATGAACTTTCTAAGCTTGCTGCTGGAGACTTCAAAGTAACTACAGCTGTTCCTGCAGGAAAGACTGTAAGCAAGGTTTATTATATAGACCACAAGAAAGCTCTTCACGAGGTGCCAAGCAAGCAGACTGGCGACAAGGTTACATTTGAAATGAACTCTGTTGGAGTATATAACAATGTTATCCTATATAAGTCTCAGACAGCACCTGAGTTCGAAGTAGCAATTAATGGTGTTGCCAAGTGGAAGGATGCGCACACAATTGAGGCTGCTTTAGATAGTGATGACTTCACAATCCCGGCAGATGGTGCATCGCATGTATACCTCATGACAATGGATGGAAGCGAAAGAGTTTTCCTTTCAAACGAGGATACACTTGTTAAAGACGGTAACAAGCTAACTGTCAAGCTCAAGAACAAGAGCTATCGTGACTACAGAAAGTTCACTGAGTTTGGTCTAGCTAAGGGATCTCTTGAAAGTGCTGAAGGCGGAGCGATGAAGAGCGCAGCAGCTGCACACCTAGTATCTTCTGTAAAGTTCAAGCTGAAGAGCATCTCATACGAAGAACCTATCGTGAAGGAGCATAATGCTGGTAAAATCGTTGCTAATATTACTGGAGAAAACCTCTATTTTGGAGAGAAACCAGGAGCAAGCTACGATAACTTCAGCATCATTCCAGAGACTAACATTGACGGAAAGTTCATCGGATCAGTAAATGGTCAGCTTAAGTTTGACGTTGATGTTATCGATGATCAGCATGCAAAGATTACTGTTAGCAACATCCCAGAGAACAAAACTGGCAAGGACCAGAAGTGGAAAGTTCTCGTAAAACGTGGATGGGCTATCCAGCTTACACCAGAGATTGGTGCAGATGACTATGTTACTATCAAGGCTAAGGGTGAAGAGACACCTGCAAAGCACAGCGTTAAGGTTAAGGCTAGCGAAGGTGGAACTGCAACAGCTGATATGACAGAGGCAAAGGCAGGAGACACAGTTACTGTTAAGGTTAAACCAGAGGCAGGTCATAAGCTTGCAGCAGATGGCGTATCTGTAAAAGATGCATCGGACAAGAAGGTTGATGTAACAAAGGTTGACGAGACAACTTACACATTCACAATGCCAGAAGCAGACGTAAATGTAAGCGCTAAGTTCGAGAAAGAAAAGGCTAAGTTCGACGTAGCTATCAATGGATATGCAACATGGAAGGACTCTTTCACAATTGAGACAGCTCTCGATAGTGATAATTTCACAGTACCAGCAGACGGTGCATCGCATATTTACCTAGCTACTATGGATGGAAGTGAAAAGGTATTCCTTTCAAAAGATGACCAGTTAATTAAGGATGGCAACAAGCTGACGATTAAGCTTAAGAATAAGAGCTATCGTGACTACAAGAAGTTCACTGAGTTCGGTCTATCCGTAGGCTCAATTGAAGGTGCTGATGGTGCAACTATGAAGAGCGATGCATCTGCACATCTTCTCGGTGGAGTTAAAGTCAAGTTAAAGAGCATTTCGTATGAAGCACCTCTCGAAAGGGAGTACAACACAGGAAAGCTCGTTGCAAATATTACTGGAAAGAACTTCTATTTCGGAGAAACTCAGTATACTAACTACAGCATCATGCCTGAGGTAACAATCGACGGTCAGTACATTGGTGCAATTAACGGACAGCTAAACTTCAACGTTGAAGTTATCGATGACGAGCATGCTAAGATTACTGTTAGCAACATCCCAGAGAACACAACTGGTACAGATCAGAAATGGGCAGTTCGTGTAAGACGTGGATGGGCAATTACTCTAACTCCAGAAACTGGAGCAGATGATTTTGTAACTATCAAGACTAAGCCAGGTGTTGCACCAGTTAATGAATACACTGTAACATTCAATAGTAATGGTGGAACTCATGTTATTAACCAGAAGGTTAAGGAAGGCCAGAAGGCTAAGAAGCCACTTGAACCAACCAAGGAAGACTACATATTTGCAGGATGGTATGCTGATAGTGCTTGCACAGTATCGTTCAACTTCGATAATCCTATTACAGCTAACACAACCGCTTATGCGAAGTGGACTCCAAAAGCTATAGAGCCAACAAAGCACACCGTTGTATTTGACAGCAATGGCGGAAGTGCAGTTGCAAGCCAGACTGTGAACGATGGAGATAAGGCAACTATGCCATCAGCTCCTACTAAGGCTGGACACAAATTTGATAAGTGGATGAATGGATCAGCTGCATATGACTTTAATGCTCCTGTAAAAGGCAACTTAAAGCTAACGGCATCTTGGGTTGCAGATACATACACTGTAGCATTTGATACAGATGGCGGAAGTGCAGTTGCTAGCCAGAGTGTTAAGTACGGAGAGAAGGCTAGCAAGCCAGCAAATCCTACTAAGAGTGGCTATACATTTGTAGGATGGTACACAGACAAGAGCTACGGCACTGAATTCGACTTCACTAAGGCAGTTATGGCAAACACTACTGCATATGCAAAGTGGAAGGCAGATGCTTCTACACCTGGTACAACACCATCGACACCAGCAACTGAATACGAATTCACTGTTGGTAAGGATGCTGCTTGGAACGGTGGAGATATGCAGTTCAAGATCGAAAATGCAGATGTAGACAAGAACTCTGCAGGAGACAAGGTGTTTGACAGATTCCTAGGAATCGAGATAGATGGTCAGCCTGTAGATAAGTCAAACTACATTGCAAAACCAGGAAGTGTTGTGCTAACTCTTAAGGAGAGCTACATCAGAAGCCTTGCTGCTGGTAAGCATACAATGAAGGCTAAGTTTAAGGGCGGAAAAACTGCTATTACAAGCTTCAATGTGAGAAGCTCCAAGCCTGGAGCTGGAACAGTATCTAATCCATCTGCATCAGCTAATAAGGGCGGTGTTGCTAAGAAGGCTGAGGTACATAGAAATATCGTAAAGACAGGAGATAGCTCAAATTCATTTGCTGATATCCTGGCGCTACTTCTATCAGGGTCAGCAGTAGCAGGAATTACTGTTTTCAGAAGAAAAAGAGCATAATGCTCAAAGAGCAGATTGATAAGGCAGTCAGCTAACAATAAAAGCAATAAAACCCCACTGTGCCAATTGGCGTAGTGGGGTTTGTCTTGTTCATGTTATGTAAAGATTATTCGGACTAGCGATACTTCTCAATTCCATCTCTGATAGTATCCTCAACTTGATGCTGAGCCGCTAGCTGATCCTGTCTAGACATGCTAGAGATATCAACGGTCGGATGGATAACTACCTTAATAGTTCCGCCAGAGAAGGTGTTGTGCTCCTCGAAAATCTTATACGAATCGATAATTGAAACTGGAACTATAGGAACTCCAGCTCTCTGGGCGAACTTAAAGCTTCCTTCTTTGAAATGCCCCATGTCATTGCTGTGACTTCTCGTACCTTCTGGGAAGATTACGAAAGAATAGCCTTTCTTGAATAAGTCTGTAACCTCAGCGAGAGTCTTTACAGCGGAACGAGGATTGCCACGATCGATGAATACAGACTGCGTGCCTCGGATAACGTCAGCAAGTGGCTTTAGCTTTTTCGTCTCCGACTTTGAGATAAAGCCAATCTGCGTCGAGCGGAAAGCTTCAATCATCGCATATATATCGGCATATCCCTGATGGTTTGCAACTACGAGGAAAGGACTCTTTGTAGGAATGTTTTCAGGATTTATAACCTTAACCTTGATACCTAGTGCCTTACCTGTATAATCACAAAATTCATCCTCCGCCTTACGAATCAGGCGCTGAGCCTTAGTGTGGTCATCTTGAGCCTGGGCTGCCCTGATTGCTGGAACATGCTTCATATATTTGCGGAAGCCGCTACGAATCTTGTTAAGTGCAATTGTATTCTTAAATGGGTTCATTATGTCCTCCGATTATCGTGTAATAATGCAAATATAATGCTATAATTTTATGAGAATATGTGCGAAAAATCAAGGAAATAAGGAGTTTTTAAGACGTATGAAATTTTTAATACAGCGAGTGGCGCACGCAGATGTGGTAGTTGACGGTAAAGAGCTAGGGAAGATTGGCAAGGGATTCATGGTTCTCATTGGCGTGTCTAAAGAAGATGACAAGAGCACCGCAGATAAGATGGTAGATAAGATGATTAAGCTCAGAATATTTGAAGATGAGAACGGCAAGACCAATCTATCTCTCGATGATGTAGGAGGAGAGCTCCTCCTCATCTCACAGTTCACGCTTTATGCGAACTGCAAGAAGGGCAATCGTCCGTCGTTTATCGACGCTGGAGGTCCCGATGACGCTAACGCATTATACGAATATATAATTGAGAAGTGCAGAGAACGTGTAAATGTAGTTGAACGTGGAGAGTTCGGTGCCGACATGAAAGTTACCCTCTTAAATGACGGTCCTTTTACGATTGTGCTCGATAGTACCGAAATTATGTAAAAAATACATTATACAAATGTGAACAAATATTTGCTTTGACCTCTAGCGAGGTCGAGGCATTTTTTTATTGCTAGTCATATTGCGAGATACTATACTGTTATAATATACACATATTTAAGGAGCAGAAATGAACCACTACTTAGATCGACTCAAGAATGTGCTTGCGATTGCACTCGTCATATCAGTTGCAGCACAGATTAATATAGATGCGCCTAACGTGGCGCCAGGATTTGTATTTGCCATAGATGTAATAGTTCTTAATGTATTCATCTATTGCTTTTCCGACACATACACAGCCATGCAAATTTCGCTTATATCAGCAGCATTTTCTCCGACGTTCCGTTTTATAACGTCTATGAGTGCAGGTGTAAGTATTATAGACAATGCGTTGAATTGCTTCCCAGATGCGATTTTCTTTATCGTATACGGAACTATAATGTCACTATGTGTAAGGGTGTATAAGGATAAGAAAATACCGTTACCTTACTTCTGCATGTCGATTTTCATAGCGGATTTTGTGGGTAACACAATAGAAGTCTATGTGTTATCGCTCATCAGGGAGGGGAACTTCGTATCTACGGAAATGTTCAACACACTGATGATTATTGCCATGGCCAGAACAGGAATAGCACTTCTGATAATAGTAAGTATGGAGTATTACACACGTTTACAGACAGAAAGGGCACATAATCGTAAGATTCAGTTCATGGTAGATCAAAGTGTTACCATCTCTGACGAGATGAGATTTATCCTCAACAACAAGGAAGATGTAGAGCGCATCCTCAAGGAAGCATATGCTCTGCACACAGATATGAAGGAAGCTGGAATTTCCGAAGATTTCACTAGACGAGCTCTTGAAATCGCCAGAGGAACACACGAAATCAAGGGCTGCTATCAGGAAATCCTTGATACACTAGATAATCTAAACAGAAATGCTCAAGGTGAACCTGATCTTCTGATGTCGGAAATCTTGAAGTTCATGAAGAGCAATATCATGAAGACGGCAGCAGCAAAACACATGGATGTAAAGTTCGAAATAGAGCAGCGCATGGATTTCAAAGTTAAGGAGAGCTACAAGACAATCTCTGTCCTTAGAAACCTTACAGTCAATGCGCTAGAGGCATTTGAAAGCTCTGAAGGCGAGATTAGAGTTATGGTTGCTTGGTGTAGGCACAGTAGCCTTGGACCTTGTCACCGCATAGAAGTCGAAGATAACGGTCCAGGTATCGATGATGTGGATATGGAGACAATTTTCCTTCCGGGATATTCAACTAAGATGAATATGAACACAGGGTTTGTTCAGCGAGGTCTTGGACTATCATTAGTACGAGACTATGTGGAGAACGACTTTGGTGGTAGAATCAGAGTCAAGAACAAAAAAGACGGTGGTACCAGATTCGTAATTGAGATTCCGCCGGGTAAGTTTGAGGAGGAAACTAGATGGATTTTTACATCCTAGACGACGATATAGCAGTGGTAAAAACACTGAAACATATAATTACAGATAGAAAAATCGGTACAGTTGTTGGCTACAACACAGACGTAGAGTGTGCGATTGAGGATATACGTGAGGAGAGACCGGAGATAATCATGGTTGACTTCATGATGAAGGAGATGGATGGAATTACTTTTATCAAGGCGGTAAAGAAGTTCCGCCAGGAAGCGGCATTCATTATGATTTCTAAACTATCTGACAAATCTCTTGTAAATCAAGCATACGATGCAGGGGTGGAGTTCTTTGTGAGCAAGCCAGTGAATGTACTCGAGATAGAGTGCGTGTGCCATAATGTAATAGAGAGGATTAAGCTCAAGAAAGTTGTAGATAATATTCAGAGCGCATTTATGGAAATGAGCTCCGAAGATGCTGTGAACACAGCAAAGAAAGAGGCTCCAGCAGAGAGAAAACAGAACTGGCTAGATGTTATGCTCGGTTCGCTCGGGATACTCGGAGAAAAAGGTACAAACGATATTCGTAAGATTTACGAGCACATGGAGAAGAGTGGCTGCGGATACTCGAAACAGATTTTAAGCGACGTTGCCGAGATGCAAGGAGATAGTGAGAAGAATGTTGAGCAGCGTGTAAGGCGTGCTCTCAAGAAGGCACTGACCAATGTTGCAGCTGCAAAGATTGATATGATGGAAGATGACTCCCAGATATATGCGAAATACGTATTCGATCACCTATCTATTAAGATGGAGGTGAATTACCAAGAGGGAATCGCTCCTGCAGGAGGTAGAGTGAGTATTCCGAAATTCATGGACGGACTCACCGTATATCGTGATTTTATTGAGGATTAATTTTTAAAAAATAGCGAAAAATATTATAAATACATATATTATAATAAACTCACAGAATCTTTATGAGGTTCTGTGAGTTTTTTTGAAGTCATACTGACAAGATAATAAC
>ERZ773063.1278-NODE-1278-length-15095-cov-9.705120_pt1 | contig 15095 bp, 11 predicted proteins | sample MGYA00580625_ERZ773063 | MGnify/ENA primary metagenome ERZ773063 (study PRJEB29015, sample SAMEA2738022) | human oral metagenome | biome: human oral; feature: human-associated habitat; material: dental | place: China | collected 2042 ...
CGCCGGGCTCGGCGGACGGCGCCGCACCGGTGGGGCCCGGCGCGTCCAGCGGCCGAGGAGCGCCCGGCGCCGGATCGCTGACCGGGGCGCTCGGGGCAGGACGAGGCCGGCGCAGCCTGAGGACCAGGAGCCAGATCAGGTCCGTGAGAATGAGCAGCCCCATGATGACGCCCGTGATGGTCGCGCACAGAACGACGGTCTGAAGGCGGTCGGTGTCCGGGGAGACCCGTGCGACGTTGCAGGTGATCGCGCTCGCGCCGCTGCACGAGACGCTGTAGGGGCCCGCCTGCGTGGAGCTGAAGCCGAGCACCTGGGGAGGGGACGAGGCGGACTGCGCCAAGGTGCTGGACAGCGTCAGCGGGCTGCCCGAGGGATCCGTCACCTCGCACCTCAGGTCGGGGTCCTCGGAGTAGAAGCCGTACTGGGTGTCCTTCAGGAGCGTGAAGCTGTGCGTGGAGCCGTCCCCGGCGATGGATACCGCGTTCTGCGGGAGCACGTCCGGAATCATCTCCAGCGCGACCACGCCCACCGCGCCGGCGACCAGCAGCAGGGTGAGGCTCACAAGGAAAACGCCCCATAGGACTCGCCTGACCCGCTGGTGGGCGGCCCGGCTGGGCGCCGGCGTCGTCCCGTGGCCCTGCTCCGGCGGCTGGTTCCAGGACGTCATGGCTGCACGGCTCCGGAGCGACCGGCGGCGATCCGCGCCTGGAGGGCCCTCTTGTTGCCCGAGCTGCGCACGAGCAGCCAGATGAGGCCGGCGATCAGCAGCGTCCCGCCGATGATCCCGACGAAGACCGCGCCGATCGTGACGACGATGCGTCCGGCCAGAGAGCCCGCGCCGAGCTTGTCGCCGACGTAGACGTCGACGGGGTAGTCGTCATGCAGAGGGCCGGCGGCGCCGTAGGAGGTGCAGGAGATCGCATAGTCCCCCGAGGCGGTCGTGGTGAATGCGCCGAACAGGGTGTGGCCGTTGACCGTGGTGCCCATGCCCGTGGGGCTCACCGGGACGTCGTGGCCGTCGGGATCCGTGACGGTGCAGGAGGTTGTGGGCGAGTCGCCGTACAGCCCGTAGCCGGAGTCGGCCTCCAGCGCCCTGGTCGTGGTGCCGGTCCCGTCGATCCGCGACAGGGAGGAGGTGATGCTGAGGAATGAGGCCATCGAGGCGAACACGACGGCCAGCGCCGCCAGGAAGACCGCCAGGCCGGTGAGGAGCATGATGACGGGGCCCTTGCGGCTCCTGACCGTGGGAGGGGAGGGGGCGGGAAGGGGCGGGGCGGCCGAGTGCGGTGGTCCGGGAGGCGGCGTGTAGGACATTGCGAAAAGGCTCCTCACACGGGTGGACGACGAGCGCGGCGCTCCGGTCCCCTCCACCATACGGTGCCCGGGGCCGCGGGACGTGGAAGTACGGAGAAGATGCGGAGAAGAGCGGATAGGCTTACCGCCATGAGTCACATCCTGTCCGCGGTCGCCTGGCCCTACGCCAACGGCCCCCGCCACATCGGTCACGTTGCCGGCTTCGGCGTCCCCTCCGACGTCTTCTCGCGCTACATGCGCATGGCGGGCCACGACGTCCTGATGGTCTCGGGCACCGACGAGCACGGCACCCCCATTCTCGTGGCCGCTGACGAGGAGGGTGTGACCGCCCGCGAGCTCGCCGACCGCAACAACCGCCTCATTGTCGAGGACCTGGTGGCGCTCGGCCTGTCCTACGACCTGTTCACCCGTACCACGGCCGGCAACCACTACCGCGTCGTGCAGGACATGTTCCGCACCGTGCGCGACAACGGCTACATGGTCCAGGAGGTCACCCGCTCGGCGATCAGCCCGTCCAGCGGCCGCACCCTGCCCGACCGCTACATCGAGGGCACCTGCCCGATCTGCGGCACCCCCGGGGCCCGCGGCGACCAGTGCGACGCCTGCGGCAACCAGCTCGACCCCACCGACCTCATCGACCCCCGCTCGCGCATCAACGGCGAGACCCCCGAGTTCGTGGAGTCCACCCACTGGTTCCTCGACCTGCCCGCCCTCGCCCGCGCGCTGGGCGCCTGGCTGGACGAGCGCGAGGCCTCGGGCACCTGGCGGCCCAACGTCATCCGCTTCTCCCAGAACATCCTGGGGGAGATCCGCCCGCGGGCCATGACGCGCGACATCGACTGGGGCATTCCCGTCCCCGGCTGGGAGGACCAGCCCGCCAAGCGCCTCTACGTGTGGTTCGACGCCGTCATCGGCTACCTGTCGGCCTCCATCGAGTGGGCCCGGCGCTCCGGCGACCCGCAGGCCTGGCGGGCCTGGTGGAACGACCCGCAGGCCCTGTCCTACTACTTCATGGGCAAGGACAACATCGTCTTCCACTCCCAGATCTGGCCCGCCGAGCTCCTGGGCTACGACGGCCGGGGCGAGCGGGGCGGCACGCCCGGCGATCTCGGCACCCTGAACCTGCCCACCGAGGTGGTCTCCAGCGAGTTCCTGACCATGGAGGGCAAGAAGTTCTCCTCCTCGCACGGCATCGTCATCTACGTGCGCGACTTCCTGGAGCGCTACCAGGCCGACGCCCTGCGCTACTTCATCAGCGCCGCCGGCCCGGAGACCTCCGACTCGGACTTCACGTGGGCCGAGTTCGTGCGCCGCACCAACGGCGAGCTCGTCGCCGGCTGGGGCAACCTCGTCAACCGCACCGCCACCATGATCCACAAGCGCTTCGGCGCCGTCCCCGCCCCCGGCGAGCCGCAGGCCGTCGACGCCGCGCTGCTGGACTCGATCGAGGCCGGCTTCGCCGCCGTCGGCGGCCTGATCGCCCGCCACCGGCAGAAGGCCGCGCTGGCGGAGGCCATGCGGCTGGTGGGCGAGGCCAACAAGTACATCGCCGACACCGAGCCCTTCAAGCTCAAGGGCCAGGACCCGGCCACCCAGGAGCGCCTGGCGACCATCCTGCACACCCTGGCCCAGGCGGTGTCCGACCTGAACCTCATGCTCTCCCCCTTCCTGCCGCACGCGGCCAACGACGTGGACCGGGCCATGGGGGGGCGGGGCGCCATCGCCCCCATGCCCGAGATCCGCGAGGCCCGCGAGCTCGACCCGGAGGTCCTCCCCGAGGCCTTCGACGGCCGCGCCGGCTACCCGATCATCACCGGGGACTACGCCACCGCCCCCGCCTGGGGCCGCCACGACGTCGTCGTCGGCACCCCCGTGGCCAAGCCCGCCCCCGTGTTCGTCAAGCTCGACGAGGCGATCGTGGACCAGGAGCTCGCACGCTACGCGGACCGCCTGCCCGACGACGTCACCGGGGCATGAGCCGCAGGCGCCGCGACCGCTCCTGGCCGCCCGCCGACGCCGTCGCGCCGCTGGCCGGACCGGTGATCGACAACCACGCCCACCTGCCCGTGCCCGGGCTGCCGGTCGAGGGCCCCGGGTCCGAGGCGCCGCTGGACGCGGCCGAGCTGGTCGCGCGGGCCGCCGCCGCAGGAGTGAGCGGCATCATCACCTCCGCGTGCGAGACGCCGACCTGGCGGGGCGGCCTCGAGCTCGCCCGCACCCTGCCGGGTGTGCGCGTGGCCCTGGCCCTCCACCCCAACGAGGCCGTCCTGCACGCCGGGGTGCGCGAGGTCGGCCCCGACGGGCTCGACCCGGCCGTCCGCCCCCACCACGACGAGCCCGTGGAGGCGGCCATGGCCCGGCTCGACGGCCTCGTGCGTGCGGGCGGCGACGCCGTCGTCGCCGTGGGCGAGACCGGGCTCGACTTCTTCCGCACCGGAGAGCGCGGGGCGGCCGCCCAGCGCGAGGCCTTCCGCGCCCACATCGCCCTGGCCAAGGAGACGGGGCTGCCGCTGCAGATCCACGACCGCGACGCCCACGAGGACTGCGTGCGGGTGCTGCTCGCCGACGGCGCCCCCGAGCGCACCGTGTTCCACTGCTTCAGCGGCGGGGCCGAGCTCGCCCGGGCCTGCGCGGAGCACGGCTGGTACGCCTCGGTCGCCGGCCCTGTGACATACTCCTCCAATGACGCGCTTCGGGCGGCGCTGGCGCTCATACCCGACGAGCTGCTGCTGGTGGAGACCGACGCCCCCTACCTGCCGCCCAGGGCCTGGCGGGGGAGGCCCAACGCCTCCTACCTCATGGGCGAGACGGTGCGTTTCCTCGCCGGGCTGCGAGGGCTGGGCGAGGCGGAGGCGTGCGCGCTCCTGGCCCATACCACCCGGGAGGTCTACGGGGCGTTCGACGGGCCGGGCGTAACGCGGATGTGACCTTTCGGTGTTGCTCGAAGGGGGGTTTGTCGGCTAGCGTTTCAGACAGTCATCAACCACCAAGGAGTTCTATCGTGGGTCGACACTCGCAGACCAGTTCGTGGAGCACGACGCTTGTCGAGCTCGGGGCTCTGGCCTCCAAGAGCCTGCCCGGCTCCAACAGCACCGGCGCTCGCGGCCGTCGTCGCGCTCAGGGCGCGGCCAAGACCTCTGTGGCCCCCATGATGTATCGAGCCGGCGGCGTTGCCGCCGCTTTGTCCATTGCGGTCTCGGGCGGCGCCTACGCCGCCACCCAGGCGGGCGACGGCGGCAACGGCAAGCCGTTGAACGAGACCGAGGTCCGCCTGGCCGCCATCGGCGGTGGGCCGGTCTCCAACGAGGCGTCCGGGCTGACGATCGAGGGGCAGTCCGACTCCGTCTACACCGTCACCGAGGAGAGCACCGAGGCGCACGGCCGGATCGAGAAGGAGACGGACACCCTGCCCAAGGGCGAGACCAAGGTCGAGACCGAGGGCGTCGACGGCGTTATCCAGACCACGTACGAGGTCACCGCGAAGGGCGGCACCGAGGTCTCCCGCACGGCCCTGTCCAGCACGACGGTCACCGAGAAGGTCGACGAGGTCGTCCTGGTGGGCACGGGCACCGGCGGCTCTGGGTCGGATGCGCAGAACGCGTCCGGCGAGTCCGGTGGCGGTTCGTCGGCCCCGGCAGCAGCGCCAGCGGCCAACGCTTCCGGCGACGGCACCACGCCCGAGGGGGCTCAGGCCATCGCCCGCGGAATGATGGGCTCCTACGGCTGGGGGGACGACGAGTTCTCCTGCCTGCAGAGCCTGTGGAACCGCGAGTCGGGCTGGAACTACCAGGCGGAGAACGCCTCCTCCGGCGCCTACGGCATTCCTCAGGCGCTGCCCGGCTCCAAGATGAGCTCGGTGGCCGGCGACTGGGCGACCAACCCCACCACCCAGATCACCTGGGGGCTGGGCTACATCCAGGGACGCTACGGCACGCCGTGCAGCGCCTGGGCCCACTCCGAGTCCGTCGGCTGGTACTGATCGGCCGGCCGGGCGCTGACGACCCGGCCCGGACGGCCGTCTCGGGCGCGGCCGGTGCCCGCGCGCGCCTCCGTGCTGCCCGTTATTCTGGAGCACATGTCTCAGACCATCGGCGCCGACGGTGCTGTCTTGACTGTGCGCGGCGCAGACGCGCCCGTCCCGGCCTCTGCGGGCGAGCCCCCGGGCCCTGCAGGGGCGCGGCTGCTCGGCCCCGCCCGGATTCGGGGCCTGGCGACGGCGCTCGGCCTGCGGCCCACCAAGGCTCTCGGACAGAACTTCGTCCACGACGCCGGAACCGTGCGGCGCATTGCGCGCCGAGCGGGCGTGCGCCCCGGTGAGACCGTTCTGGAGGTCGGTCCGGGGCTCGGCTCCCTCACCCTGGCGCTGCTGGAGACGGGGGCCCGCGTCCTCGCCGTCGAGATCGACCCGGTTCTGGCGCGGGCCCTGCCCGTCACCGTGGCCGATCGCATGCCCGGGGCCGTCGGCCGCCTGCGCGTCGTCCGGGCCGACGCCCTGACCCTGGACGGCCCCGGTGCGCTGGGCCTGACGCCCGCCGATCCCGCCCCTACCAGGCTTGTGGCCAACCTGCCCTACAACGTCGCCGTCCCGGTGCTGCTGACCCTGCTGGCCGCCCTGCCGAGCCTGGAGACGGCCACCGTCATGGTCCAGGCCGAGGTCGCCGACCGCCTCGCCGCGCCCCCCGGGTCGAGGACCTACGGCGCCCCCAGCGTCAAGGTCGCCTGGTACGCGGTCGCGCGCCGCACCATCACCATTGGGCGCACCGTCTTCTGGCCGGCGCCCAATGTCGACTCCGCCCTGGTCGAGCTCGTCCGACGCGAGCCCCCGGCGACCTCGGCGAGCCGCGGCCTGGTCTTCGCCGTCGTCGATGCCGCCTTCGCCCAGCGTCGCAAGACCCTGCGCCGGGCCCTCGCCCACCTGGCCGGGGGACCGCAGGAGGCCGAGGCCGCCATCCGCGCCGCGGGCATCGCCCCGGCCGAGCGCGGTGAGAGGCTCGACGTGACCGCCTTCGCCTCCCTGGCCGAGGCTCTCGCAGCCGCCGGAGCCCTGACCGCCCCCGCCGCCCAGGAGGTCCAATGACCCATCTGCGAGCCGTCCCCGGCATGGACAACAGCGGCAGCAGCGAGCCGAGCCCCGCTCGCAGCTGCGGCGGAGCGACGACCGTGCGGGTCGAGGCGCCCGGGAAGGTCAACCTGTTCCTGTCCGCCGGCGCCCCCGGCGCGGACGGCTACCACCCGCTGACCACGGTCTTCCAGGCCGTGCGGCTCATCGAGACCGTCACCGCCCGCAGCCAGTCCCACGCGGCCCGCGGCAGCACCACGCTCAGCCTGGAGGACGGCCCGCAGGAGGGCGCCGACCTCCCCACCGGCTCGTCCAACCTCGCCGTGCGCGCCGCCCGTCTGCTGGCCGAGACCACCGGCGTCACCGACGGCGTCGACCTGACCATCCGCAAGCGCGTGCCCGTGGCCGGGGGCATGGCGGGGGGCTCCGCCGACGCCGCGGCGACGCTGACGGCCTGCAACACCCTGTGGGGCACCGACCTGGGTCCGGACGAGCTGCGGGACCTGGCGGCCCGGCTCGGCGCCGACGTCCCCTTCCCCCTCCTGGGGGCCACCGCCGTCGGGCACGGGCGCGGGGACCGGCTCACCCCGCTCATGACCCGCGGCAGGTACCTCTGGGTCCTCGCCTTCGCGGCCCGGGGCGGCCTGTCCACCCCCGCCGTCTTCAGCCGCTTCGACGAGCTCGCCGCCGCCTCGCCCTCCAAGAGGGCCGGGGCCGCGCCCGCCGACGTCCCCGAGGAGATGACCGCCGCGCTGCGCGTCGGCGACGCCCGCGCCCTGGCGGCAGCCTTGCACAACGACCTCCAGGAGGCCGCCGTGTCCCTGCGCCCCGAGCTCGCCGAGGTCATCGGCGTCGCCGAGGGTGCCGGGGCGCTGCGCGCCATCGTCTCCGGCTCCGGTCCGACGGTGGCGGCCCTCGTGCCCGACGCCACCAGCGCCACGCGCGTGGTCCGCGCGCTGACGGCGTCCGCCCTGGTGGGCGGGACGGTGCGCGTGGACGCCCCCGTGGCGGGCGCCCGGGTGGTGGGCTGATGGCGCACCTGCTCGGGGCGCAGTCCGTCCGCATCTCCGTGGGCTCCCGCCTCCTGCTCGACGACGTCACCCTCGGCATCGGCGACGGCAGCCGCGTGGGGGTCCTGGGGCCCAACGGCGCGGGGAAGTCGACCCTGCTGGCGGCCCTGGCGGGCGCGCGCGAGGTCGACGGCGGACGCGTCACCCGCTCGGGGGACACGCGCGTGGCAATGCTGCTCCAGTCCGACGGCTTCGCGCCCGGCGACACCGTGCGCACCGCCGTCCACGGCGAGGCCCCCGAGCACGAGTGGGCCTCGCGGGCCCCGGTGCGGGACATCCACGCCGGTCTGCTGGCCGACCTGGACCTCGACGGGCCGGTCTCCGCGCTGTCGGGCGGCCAGCGCCGCCGGGTCGCCCTGGCGGCGGTCCTGACCGCGCCGGCCGACGTCGTCATCCTTGACGAGCCCACCAACCACCTCGACGTCGAGGGCGTGGACTGGCTCGCCCGGCACCTGAACGCCCGCTTCGCCTCCCGGCGCTCCGCCGGGGCGCTGGTCGTCGTCACCCACGACCGCTGGTTCCTCGACGCCATCTGCACCAATGTGTGGGAGGTCGTCCCCGGCGTCGACCCGGGCGGCGGGCGGGCGCAGACGCCCGGACGCATCGAGACCTACGACGGCGGTTACGCCGCCTACGTGCTGGCCCGCGCCGAACGGGCCCGCCAGGCCGCCGTCGCCGCCGCCAAGCGCGAGAACCTCCTGCGCAAGGAGCTGGCCTGGCTGCGCCGCGGGGCGCCCGCGCGCACCTCCAAGCCCCGCTTCCGCATCGAGGCCGCCGAGGCCCTCATCGCCGACGTCCCGCCCCCGCGCGACGCCGTCCGACTCACGGCCATGGCGACGGCGCGACTGGGCAAGAAGGTCCTCGACCTGGAGGGCGTCACAGTGCGCTACCCCGAGGCCGGCGGCGCGGGGGAGCGGGAGGTGCTGCGCCGGGTGACCTGGCGGCTGGCCCCCGGCGAGCGCGTCGGCGTCGTCGGCGTCAACGGGGCCGGCAAGACCACCCTGCTGCGCCTGCTCGAAGGCGTCCAGGAGCCCGACGAGGGGCGCGTCGTGCGCGGCGCGACCGTCCGGGTCGCCGCCCTGTCCCAGTCCACCCACGAGCTCGACGCCCTGGCGGACAAGCGCGTCGTCGAGGCCGTCGCCATGGTCGGAGAACACGTGCGCGTCGGCGGCAAGGACCTGACCGCCGCCCAGCTCGTCGAGCGCCTGGGCTTCACCCGCCGGCGCGCCTGGACCCGGGTGGGCGAGATCAGCGGCGGGGAGAGGCGCCGTCTTCAGCTGCTGCGCCTGCTCATGACCGAGCCCAACGTGCTGCTCCTGGACGAGCCCACCAACGACCTGGACACCGACACCCTGGCCGCCGTCGAGGACATCCTCGACTCCTTCCCCGGCACCCTCGTCGTCGTCTCCCACGACCGCTACCTGCTCGAACGGGTCACGGACCACCAGGTGGCCCTGCCGGGAGACGGGTCGCTGCGCGACCTGCCCGGCGGCGTCGAGCAGTACCTGACCATGCGGCGCGAGGCCGCCGCGACCCCCGCTGCTCCGGACGGGGCGCGCTCTGGGAAGGGCGAGGGGGACGCCCCCGCGGCCCGCCGTCGACGGGCCGCCAAGGAGCTCGCCCGGATCGAGCGGCGCATGGACCGGGCGGCCGCGGCCGTCGAGGCCCTGCACGCCCGCCTGGAGGCGGTCTCGGCGGACCCCTCGCGCGCGGGCGAGCTGGCCCGGCTCGGGCGCGACCTCGTGGCCGCCCGGGCCGAGCACGAGGAGCTCGAGACCGCCTGGCTGGAGGCCGCCCAGGCCCTGGAGGAGGCCTGACGCGCCGCCCCCCGTGACGGCGTCCACTACGCCCTTTCATCCTTCACCGAGCCTTTCTCGCCGGGAGCGGCGGGCTCGTGGGTCGGGATCGTCATGATGGTGCGGATGGGCGGGCGAGGTGTGGTGCGTGTGGGGCTCCTGGGGCGGTCCGGGGCGGGGGCGTGTCCAGATCTGTTGCAAAGGCGCTCCGGGCCGGGATCGACGGCGAGCAGAAGCGCGGAATATCAACGATTCTCCTCCGGCGTCCCGGCGGGATTCGGGCCTTTGCAACAGATTTGGACAAACAGCGCCGCCAGTGGCCCCTCGGGGTGAGTCGCCGCGGAGGTTATTCAGTGGGCGCATGGCGGTGTTCTCCTTGGACCACTTGCGTTCCGCTGGATCACGGCGGTCCGACCCTCGTTCCCGGGGGCGGAATGCGCATCTCGGCGTCCGGGGCGCGGCGGCGCCGATCCCGACCCGGAGCTTCTCCACCGAGAAAGGCTCACTGCACGGGGAAAGGACGTAGCGGTGGGTGAAAAGGGGCGGCCCCCGCTACCGGGACGGCCCAGGCGGCCTTGTGGGTCAGGGTCGGGGAATCCCGGGCGGCCCCGCTACCGGTCCGGCCCGCCGTCGCGCAGCTCGGGCTTGGGCTCCATGGCCCGCAGGCCGTTCCAGGCGAGGTTGACCATGTGGGCGGCGGCCTCCTCCTTGCTCATGGCCCGATTCTCCAGCCACCACCACGCCGGCGAGGAGACGATCCCCACGAGCATCTGGGCGTACAGCGGGGCGGTGCGCGGATCGATCCCGTGGTCGGAGAACTGGGAGGCGAGAATGCCCGAGACCTGGATGGCCACGTCCGCCAGGAGCGTCGAGTAGGTGCGCGCGGCCCGGTCGGTGGACGAGGACAGCAGGCGGAAGCCGTCGGGGGAGTCCTCGATGTAGGTCAGCAGCGCCAGGGCGGCGCGCTCGAGGATGATCGACGGGGAGCCCGAGGAGCGCAGCGAGGCGGTGATGGTCGAGGAGATGGCGGTGAGCTCGCGATCGACGATGACGGCGTAGAGCCCCTCCTTGCCGCCGAAGTGCTCGTAGACCACCGGCTTGGAGACCTTGGCCCGGCTGGCGATCTCCTCGATGGAGGCGCCCTCGAAGCCCTTCTCGGCGAACAGGCGCCGGGCGACGTCGATGAGCTGCTCGCGCCGTTCACTCGCGCTCATCCGGGTCCGCTTGCTCGCCTTGCTCGCCATGGGCACAATCATGCCGCGCCGCACGGGCCCGCAGGAGGGCGCGGGCGGGCCGGCCTGGTTCCCGTGGATGGACGGGCCGTGAGACACTGGCCCGCAGCCGCGGGGCCGGTGAGGCCCGGCCGCGGCATTCCGCCCTGGTGTAGTGGCAGCACGCAGGCCTTTGGAGCCTTGAGGCCCGGGTTCGAACCCTGGGGGCGGAGCGGACCGGCCGACGCCGCGACCGCTTCGTGACACGGCGCTCGCCCCGCCTACCGCGTTCGGCGCGCACCGGGGACATAGGATGAGGCCGCGGGCCCCGGGTCCGCGCACCGTGAGCATCAGCGAGAAGAGGACTTGTGGCTTCCACGACCCCCGCCGCCGTCATCGTCATGGCCGCAGGCAAGGGAACCCGGATGCGTTCGACCACCCCGAAGGTGCTCCACCGCATCGGCGGGCGCAGCCTCCTGGATCACGCGGTGACGGCCGCGCGGGGCCTGCGCCCCGAGCACCTGGTCGTCGTGGTCCGCCACGAGCGCGCCGCCGTCGTCGCCCACCTGGCCCAGGTCGCCCCCGACGCCGTGCCCGCCGACCAGGACGAGATCCCCGGGACCGGCCGCGCCGTGGCCTGCGCCCTGGCCGCCCTGCCCGCCGAGCTGACCGGCCCCGTCGTCGTCACCAGCGGGGACGTGCCCCTGCTGGACACGGCCACCCTGGAGGCGCTCGTCGCCCAGCACCGCGAGAGGGGCGACGCCGTCACCCTGCTCACCGCCGAGCTGGACGACCCCACCGGCTACGGCCGCGTCATCCGCGCGGGCGGGCCGGACGCGCTCGCGGTCGCCGGGGTCGTCGAGCACCGCGACGCCACGCCCGAGCAGCGGGCGGTGCGCGAGATCAACGCCGGCGTCTACGTCTTCGACGCCGCGCACCTGCGCGACGCCCTGGCGACCCTGGGCGCGGACAACGACCAGGGTGAGATCTATCTCACCGACGTCGTCGCCCGCGCTCACAGTCAGGGGCTGTCCGCCTCCGCGCTGGTCGTCTCCGACCACTGGCTCGTCGAGGGCTGCAACGACCGGGTCCAGCTCGCCGCTCTCGGCGCCGAGCTCAACCGCCGCGTCCTGAGGCGGTGGATGGTCGAGGGCGTCGGCGTGACCGACCCGTCCTCCACCTGGGTCGACGTGACCGTCGAGCTGGCCCGCGACGTGGAGCTCGAGCCGGGGGCCCTGCTGCGCGGGCGCACCCGGGTGGGCGAGGGCACGCGCGTGGGCGCCTACTCCATCCTGACCGACGTCGACATCCCGGCGGGCGCCCGCGTGGCGCCCTTCAGCCTGCTCGACGGCGACGCTCCGGCCCGCGGGGTCTGAGAGCGGAATAGCACCGAGGCGTGACCGTCCGGGCCGCGCGCACCAACCGGGGCCCCAGGGCCCTTGAGAGGGGAACGAGTTCATGACGGGCATCATCACCAGCGGGGAGAAGCGGCTGGTCATCGTCTCCGGGCGCGCGCACCCGGCGCTGGCCGCCGCCGTCGCCCGCGAGCTCGGCACCGAGGTGCTGTCCTCCACGGCCTACGACTTCTCCAACGGCGAGACCTATGTCCGTTTCAACGAGTCGGTGCGCGGCTGCGACGTCTTCGTCGTCCAGTCCCACGGGGACCGGGTCAACGACTGGGTCATGGAGCAGCTCATCATGGTCGACGCCCTCAAGCGCGCCTCGGCCAAGCGGATCAGCGTGGTCGCCCCCTTCTTCCCCTACGCCCGCCAGGACAAGAAGCACCTGGGGCGCGAGCCGATCAGCGCCCGGCTGGTGGCCGACCTGTACAAGACGGCCGGCGCGGACCGGCTCATGAGCGTGGACCTGCACTCCAGCCAGGAGCAGGGCTTCTTCGACGGGCCCTGGGACCACCTGTGGGCCCAGCCGGTGCTGGTGGACTACATCCGCGGGCGCATCGACGCCTCCCGCGCGGCCGTCGTCTCCCCGGACGCCGGCCGCATCCGCGTGGCCGAGCGCTGGGCCAACGCCCTGGGGGGCACGCCGCTGGCCTTCGTCCACAAGACCCGGGACGTCACCCGCCCCAACGAGTCGGTGGCCAATCGCGTCGTCGGCGACGTCAAGGACCGCTCCTGCATTCTGGTCGACGACATGATCGACACGGGCGGGACCATCGCCAAGGCCGTCCGGGTGGTGATGACCGCCGGGGCCAAGGAGGTCATCGTGGCCGCCACGCACGGCGTGCTCACCGGTCCGGCGGTCGAGCGCCTGTCGACCTGCGGGGCCAAGGAGATCGTCGTCACCGACACCCTGCCGATCCCGGCGGCCAAGCGCTTCGAGCGCCTGACGGTTCTGCCCATCGCCCCGCTCCTGGCGCGCGCGATCAAGGCGGTTTTCGACGACGGAAGCGTCGCCCGCCTGTTCGAGGCGTGAGGGGCGTGACGCCGTCGTGACACGGGAACCGGGATCGCGGTCCGCCGCCTGACGCGCCGAACCGCGGCAAGTGGGGCGGCCGCTCCCCTATACGGGGGCGGCCGCCCCATTCGTGGGAGGTCGGTCACTCGAATTGTCACAGCCAGATCACGATTAGGTCGCGATCGTCTATCGGTCACAATTTTCTATCGACGGGCCTCTACCCTGGTTGGGCCCCCGATGCCCTGAACGGGCTGCGCGCGGGCGCACTGTCCCAAGTCTCCGTCTCCTAACACCGATCACGGAGCTCATACTCTCTTCCCTAGGAGTGCTGATGCGTGAATTCACGCCGCCCGTCGGGCGGATCGCCGGAATGAGGACGCGAAGGCGGGTGGATGTCGTTCTGCTCGCGCTCCTGACCGCCCTCGCCTCGCTCGCCCTCGTCCTGCCGGGTCTGAGCGCCCCGGCGCGCGCCGACGTCAATGCGGGCATCAAGGTCACCGACCTCACCCTGACCAAGTCCGACAAGACCGGCGCGGACCTCGAGGGCCCCGTCAAGGTCAAGGACATCGCCAAGCTGTCCTTCACATGGGACGCCACCGGCGCGAACCCCACGTCGGGGGACAGCTTCAGCATCGGCCTGGGCGACTACTTCACCAACCTCGTGGAGCCCCAGACCGCGTCGATGGCGGTCACCTACAACGGCCAGGTCACCGAGGTCGGCACGTGCACCCTGGACAAGACGACGGCGACCTGCACCTTCAACAACAAGATCGATGAGCTCAAGGCCGCCGGCTTCACCAGCTTCAAGGGGACCACCAGCGCGCTGCTGCTGGTCATCGGCCAGACCACATCCGAGACGACGCAGATGACCGTCAACGGCAACGCCGTCGACGTGGACCTGCCCGGGACCGGCGGCATCCGGCCCCACGACCCCGTCGAGTGGCACATGAGCAAGGTCGGGTCGGTCATCGGCGAGAACTCCAGGAACATCTACTGGGAGATCGACTTCGGGGCGGACTACATCGCCAAGCAGCTCGAGGGCGTGACGGTGGACGGCCAGACGAACAGCACCATCGTCTTCACCGACACCCTCGGCACGGGCTCGACGTTCGTCACGGACCCGGCGAGCTGGCAGCTGCAGTACTGGGGCCAGGCCAACGGGGACTTCCCCGACAAGGGCGTCACCCTGGCCGATGGCAACGGAGTCGTTGACGGCAGCCAGGGCAAGTTCACCGTCGCGCCCGCGATCGAGGACAACACCGCCACGATCTCGGTCACCGGCCCCTTCAAGCCGGGCGCCAACTACCGCATCTACTACCAGTCCGCCTTCACCTCCGAGACGGGCACGGCCAAGCCGGACACCATCTACGGGAACAAGGTCTCCATCCCCAATGGCGAGGAGGCCAGCAACAGCCAGACCTACACGTCGACCTTCAACGTCTCCGTCGAGATGGCCGCCGGCTTCGGCGGGTTCAACGTCTTCAAGCAGGCCGACGGCGACGCGGCCAACAAGGTCCCCACGGGAACGGCCTTCGATGTCACGGTCAACTACGTCCTGCCCAATGAAGCCGGCACCTACACGGGGTGGCAGGCGCCGGGGACGCTGAACCCGGACAACAAGACCGGCACCACGACCATGAAGGTCGAGCTCGGCAAGGCGGTCGCCTATCCGGGGACCTTCCCCGTGGGGACCAAGATCACGCTGAGCGAGGACCCGGCCAGCGCCTCCCAGGCGGCGGAGGGATACACCTGGGGCGAGCCGGTCTTCACCGTCGGCGGGGAACAGGATAAGAAGAAGACCGACACCTTCACCGTCGAGGACCAGAAGGCCACCGCGGTCACGCTGACCAATACGGCGACGCTCACGCCGGTGCCGCCGAACCCGGAGCCGAACCCGAACCCCAACCCGAACCCGAACCCCAACCCCAACCCCAACCCGAACCCGAACCCCAACCCGAACCCGAACCGGCGGTGCCCAGCCCGACGACGTCGTCGCCGAGCCCGGCGGCGTCCAACCCGAACCCGGCGGCGTCCAGCCCGAGCCCCAAGCCCGGCAACTCGCTGGCCTCGACGGGCGCGAGCGTCCTGGTGCCGCTGCTGGTGGCCGGCGGCGCCCTCCTGGGCGGAGGCGCGCTGATGCTGCGCCGTCGTCGTAGCACCCGGGCCTGAGCGGACGGGGTTCTAAGAGGCGACGCGGATCGCCGGCGATCGCGCCGGTCGTGGCGGGAGG
>ERZ773063.1280-NODE-1280-length-15083-cov-10.640538_pt1 | contig 15083 bp, 10 predicted proteins | sample MGYA00580625_ERZ773063 | MGnify/ENA primary metagenome ERZ773063 (study PRJEB29015, sample SAMEA2738022) | human oral metagenome | biome: human oral; feature: human-associated habitat; material: dental | place: China | collected 2042 ...
CACTTGTTGATATTCCAATAAACATATCTCCTTCTTGTCCATAGGCTTCAACACCTTTTGAAAAAATATATTCAAAGCCATAATCATTAGCAACACAAGTTATATGAGAAGGATCTGATATAGAAATTGCTGGTAATGCTCTTCTTTCTTTTCTAAATCTTCCTGTAAATTCTTCAATAAAATGCATAGCATCACAGTTGCTTCCACCATTTCCACAGATTAGCACTTTTTTACCTTTTATAAATATATCTGCTAACTTTTTAGCAACTTTTTCAGTTTCTTTTTTTTCTTCCTCTTCTTCAATAAATTTTTTTAATAACTCAAATTCTGTTTTGTATGAAGATATTAAATTCATATTAACAACCTCTCTTAGTGTCTTGTAGACTCCATAACAATTTTGTGACTTTTAACGATATTAATAAATTTAGCTATTTGTGATAAATCTTTTTTATCCTTAGTTATTATAAGTTCATAACCATCTTTTACTTCATCAATTTTACTAATAACTTTAAAATCACCTTTTTTAATATCCTTATAAACTGCATAGTAAGGAAGAATAACATTTCCAATACCTTCTCTTACCATACCCTTTATAACTTCTAAGTTACCAACCACATTAATTTTAGTGTTGAAGTTTATTCCATATCTATCTTCAATTATTTCAATGGCCTTATTATTATTATGTATAGTATTTCTTGTAATAATAGGGTCTTTTTCAATATCTTCTGGATTTGAATAATTTTGTGAACTTATTAAAACATAAGGCACTTTTTCTATTGATATAATTTCTAAATTAGAATCAACTATATGTTCACTATCAATTATTATTATATCCAATTCGCCTTCTTTTAAAAGTTTTAATAGATGTTCTTTATTTGATATAGTTACATTGTATTCTATTTCTTCGTATGTTGAAGAAAAGTCTTTCATAAGACTAGGAAGTAAAGGCTCAGCAATAATAGAAGAAGCCCCTATTGAGATTCTTGCTCTGTCCACTTCTATTACTCTTGTGATTTCTTTTTCTGCTCTTTTTACTTTCTCAAAAATATCCTCTGCCATCTTATATAGAGTTTCACCTACATAAGTAAGTTTAATTTTTTTTGAGCTTCTGTCAAATAGTTTCACCTTTAAGATATCTTCAAATTTTTTAACTTGAATAGAGACAGCTGATTGATTTATAAAAAGTTTGTCAGCAGCTTTTGTAAAACTCTTAGCCTTTGCAACTTCATAAAATATTTCTAAATAGTGCAGATCCAAAATAATCACTCCTAAACTTATAATTAAATTCTTTTCTATTTTATCATATTTATTTTATAATTTCTATAAATTTTTAATATTAATAAAATATATGTTTTATTTTTGGGTTCTCATATATATTCTTAAAATAATAGGAAGAATCAAATATCCTATAATCATAGATATTACAGCTTTTAAATTTATTGTTGTTGTACCATCATCTAATTTTGTTGAGAATTGTTGAGCCCAATTAAATTTTATTAATAATAGAATTGTAAGCAATAATCCTACTATTGGAATAATAACATCTGTGATGAAATTTTTATTAGCATTTAAAGTTTCTTCTTTACTCTTTCCATAGAAAAATACAATTACAGCTAATGGTACTATTATAAATTGAATAAATCTTGATATTGAACTGATTATAATTATACCTGCCATATTGTAATTAAAAGCCAATGGTATCACAACTGCTATTCCAGCCGTTAGTATAAAAGAAGTTAAAGGTAAGCCACCTTTTGTTCTTTTAGTAAAAAATTCTGGAACTTGTTTTTCTTGTGCCATAGCTTCAAAAACTCTTGGTGTTAAAAATGAAGCTGCAACATTTATTCCAAACATTGACATAAGAGCTCCAATAATAATTATTTTTTGTAATATTTGATTTTTAAAAACGGAAGCTAATACTACTGGTTCTTTTGAAGTTACCATTGCTACTGGGTCAATATACATTGATACAAATACTATTCCAAAGTATATAAGAGCTATTATTCCAATAGCTAGTGGAATTGCTCTTGGAAGATTTTTTTCTGGTTTTTCCATATCAGCTGAACCACTTGCAACACTTTCAAAACCAGTAAAAGCATAGAAAGCTCCTACAAGTGCTGTAACAAAAACTGAAGTTGTAAATTCTGGAATTAAATTATTACCTTCTGCATCTTTTAATAAAGTTAAGTCTTGTAAATTAATCCCATCAGAAAAAATTAATATAAATATACCTGCTATTATAGTTATTCCTAAAGCTCCTATTTTTCCAATTGTTGATATATTACTGATTATTGTAAGAAGTTTTGTACCAATTAAATTTATAATAAGTAAAATTACCATTAGAGTTATAAAACCTATTGTTACATTTTTTATATCTGATGAATCTTTTCCAAAAATAGAAAGAGCAGTTTTTACAACTCCTGTTGCTAAAACTCCCCAAGCAATACTTGCTGACACCACTCTTGTTATACCAACATAAGAACCGACTTCATCTCCAAAGGCAGCTTTTGAATAAGCATAAGCTGCACCAGATTTTACAACATATTTTGAAGCAGCTGCAAAAGATACTGCTAATATAGCTGCAAATACTGCTGCTGCTAAGTAAATCATTGCTGCTTTATCCCCAACTAATTTAGCTACTGCTCCAGGTGATAAAAATATGCCAGTCCCTATAATACCATTAATAGTTAATAATACTATTGACCAAAACTTCATTTTTTGATTATTTTCCATTTTATCTCCAATCAATTATTTATTTTTTAGCTTCTTCTATGAATCTAGTAAAAAGTTCTCTAGCTTTTTCACATTCAACAGCTAACATTTCTGGATGCCATTGTACAGCAACTAAAAATTTATATGTTTTATGTTCAATAGCTTCAACTACTCCATCACTAGCTCTTGCAACAACTCTAAAATCATCTGCAACTTTATCTAATGCTTGATGATGAAATGAATTTACCATTGTTTCTTTTCCAAAAATACTTGAAATAACAGAATTTTCCTCTATTTTTATCATATGAGTTTTCAATGTAGGTTTACTTCCTTGGAAATGTTTTAAAATATTTCCAGGTATTAGAGATAAATCTTGATATAGAGTTCCTCCTGCAGCTACATTTATTAATTGAAAACCTCTACAAATTCCTATAATAGGGATATTTCTCTTTTTACTTTCTTCTAATAAGAGCATATCATAAGTATCTCTTTCAGGGAAAGTTTCTCCTAATTTTGGATTAGGTTCTTGTCCATAATTATATGGACTTATATCATGCCCTCCTGATAAAATTAAGCCATCTATTAATTGTGCTTGACTAATAATGACTTCTTTATCTGTACTAAATGGAATTATTAGTGGAACACCTCCTGCTCTTACAACAGCATCAACATAATCTTTATTTACATAAGCTCTTTTGTATCCAGCAAAACTACCTGCCTCATCAACAATTACACTTGAAGATATTCCTATAATTGGTCTTCTTTCCATAATTCCTCCTTAATTTTTACATTTTATTTAAAACTGGTATTCCTAGAAGTCCCAAACCATCTTTTAAAACTTTCCCTGTTTTTTTAATTAATAATGCTCTTGATTTTAAAGTTTCTATATCTTGATTTAATATAGGACAATTATTATAGAAACTATTTAATTTTTTAGATAATTCATATAAATAATCTGCAATTAAATTAGGTTTAAAAGTTTCAGCAGCTTTCAATACAGATATTGGAAAAGCTAATAAATAAGTTGCTAAGGATTTTTCAAATTTATTATCAGTTTTTATTTCTATATTTTCATTTAAGTCAATATTTTGTTCAGCAACTTTTCTAAGAATAGATTGAATTCTAGCATAGGTATATAATAAATACGGTGCAGTATTTCCTTCAAAACTTAACATTTTATCCCATTCAAATATAATATCACTTTGTTTATTTTGAGATAAATCAGCATACTTAACTGAGCTGACTCCTACAACCTCAGCTATATTCTGTTTTTCTTCTTCTGATAGATTAGGATTCTTTTCATTTACTACATCATAAGCACGGTTATGTGCTTCATCTAACAATTCTTCAAGTTTTATTACATTTCCTTTACGAGTTGATAGAATACCATCTGCAAATCTTATAATACCAAACCAAATATGGTATTTTTCTATATTCCAACCAAGCATATCAGTTATTTTAAAGAATTGTTTAAAATGGTCTTGTTGTCTAGCATCTGTGAGATAAATCATTTTATTTACATCATAAGTATTTTTTCTAAATTTTACAGTTGCTATATCTGATGTTGAATATAGGTAAGCTCCATCTTTCTTTTGAACTATACAAGGGAATAGATTATCTTTTTCATCAAAAAATACTACCTTAGCTCCCTCATCATCAACTGCTAATTTTTTATCTACTAACTCTTTTACAACATCTGCCATCATATCATTATAGAAAGATTCGCCATAATATGTGTCAAAATGCACATCAAGCCTTTTATATAACTTATTATATTCCTTTAAAGATTCAGTGATAAACTCTTTCCAAAGTTTTGTGTTTTCTTCCTCTCCATCTTGAACTTTTTTAAGTTCTGCTCTTGCTAAATCTTCAAGAGAGGGGTCTTTTTCTGCTTCATCAGAAAATTTTACATAAACTCTTTCAAGTTCTTCTATTGCATTTTTTTCATAGGCTTCTCTATTAAGCCATTTTCTATATCCAACTATTAATTTTCCAAATTGTGTTCCCCAATCTCCAATATGATTGTCAGCAACTACATCATAACCTAAAAATTTATATATCCTACATATAGATTCTCCTATAATTGTTGATCTTAAATGTCCTATATGCATTCTTTTAGCAATATTTGGAGATGAGAAATCTACTATAACCTTTCCTTTTCTATTTAAAAATGAAAAATCATAATCTTCTCCTATTTTCTTTATAGAATCAGAAATATATTTATCAGATAAAAATATATTTATGAAACCTGGTCCTGCAACTTCCAATTTTTCAACAACATTCCCATAAGGAAAATTATTTTTGATTTTTTCTGCAATTTTCCTTGGATTATCTCCAATTACCTTAGAATTTATCATAGCAAAATTACATTGGTAATCACCAAAATTTTCATTTGTTGCTATTGTAATTTCAACAGGTTTTAATTCTTTGTTTGGAAATAAATTTTCAACATGCTTTTGAAAAATGTCTGTTAACTCTTTGCTAGTAATTTTCATAAATATTCTCCCTTTATTTTTAAATAAAAAAACCGACCTATCGCCTCATTATGGTTTTAGTCGTCAAACACAACAAGTGGTAGTCAGTTACCTAAAATATACAGTATCCGTAATAACTATTGATATTCGTGATATATCTGATTTATTAAAGACAGCGCCAACCCCATGACGACATTAGACCCAAAACCTCCTGGAAATAGCGGTAAGGTCAGAAATTTTCTAAAAATATTATAACATATTTAAAATAAAATTCAAGGTTTTTATAATTTATTTTTATAAAAAAGTATGAAAATAATCTTATTTGTTCAAATATTTTAAAAGATTATCTATTTCTTTCAAGCCTGTATTTAACCCAATATCATAAACTTTTTGAATTTTATCTTTATTTTTTTCAAGCCTACCAATTTTTAAAATTTCAGGTGGTCTTATAACAAATATTTTTTCTTTATTTTCTAAATCTTTTATCTTTTTTAGAACCACTTCATAATCTTTTCCCATATTGACAAGTCTATTAACTAAGTTTGGATATTTTCTATATACTAATTTATATAAAAAATTTAATTTATCATCTTTATAATTGTTCTCTGGTCTTGTTAATACAACAATAATTTTATCATAACCTAAACTTTCACAAAAGTCTATTGGTATACTATCTGAAATTCCTCCGTCTAAATATTTTTTACCTTTTATTTCTATAATCTTTGAAGCAAAAGGTAAAGCAGATGTGGCTCTGAAATATTCCATTTGTTTAAAAACATCTTTTATTAAAACATATTCAGGTTTTCCAGTTTCTATATTTGTCATCACGACATAAAAATCTACTTTTGCTTTTTCAAATTCTTTTTCATCAAACTTATCTAATTTAAAAGGAATTTTATAAAATGCAAAATCTTTATTTACAGCATTTCCTGTTGTTATCCAGCTATAAAATCCCATATATCCTTTTTCATTGGAATATTTTTTATTATATCTCACTGATCTTTCTTTTTGTCCAGATATATAATTAACTCCAAATAATGCTCCAGCAGATACTCCGACAACACCATCAACTTTTATATCTTTATCAAGGAAAGCATCAAGAACTCCAGCTGTAAAAAGAGTTCTCATTCCTCCACCTTCTAAAACTAAACCTATTTTCATTTTTACACCTTCACTATAAATTTTACATAGTTTTATTGTATATTATTTAATTATCTAAATCAAGTGAATTTCTTCTTACTTTTCTTTAAATTTATTAAAAAATATGGTAAAATTTAATCATTATAAGATCATTAAATTATTTTGGGAGGTAGAAGTATGGAAAAAACAAAAATCATATTTTTTGATATAAAAGATTATGATAAAGAATTTTTTAAAAAATATGAAAAAGATTATAATTTTGAAATGACTTTTTTAAAAGTTAGATTGACAGAAGAAACTGCTAATTTAACAAAAGGTTATGATGTTGTTTGTGGTTTTGCCAATGATAATATAAATAAAGAAACTATTGATATTATGGCTGAAAATGGAATAAAACTTTTGGCTATGAGATGTGCTGGATTTAACAATGTTTCTTTAAAAGATATACATAACAGATTTAAAGTTGTTAGAGTTCCTGCTTATTCACCTCATGCCATAGCTGAATACACAGTAGGACTTATTTTAGCAGTCAATAGAAAAATTCATAAAGCCTATGTTCGTACAAGAGAGGGAAATTTTTCTATAAATGGTTTAATGGGCTTTGATTTAGATGGAAAAACTGCTGGAATTATAGGAACTGGAAAAATAGGGCAAATATTGATTAAAATATTAAGAGGCTTTGATATGAAAGTCATAGCTTATGATTTATATCCTAATCAAAAAGCTGCAGATGAACTTGGTTTTGAATATGTAAGTTTAGATGAACTTTATGCTAAATCAGATATTATTTCTTTAAATTGTCCTCTTACAAAAGATACTCAATATATGATTAATAGAAGATCTATGTTAAAAATGAAAGATGGAGTAATTTTAGTAAATACAGGTAGAGGACAACTTATTGATTCTGCTGATTTAGTTGAAGCATTAAAAGATAAAAAAATTGGAGCTGTTGCTCTTGATGTATATGAAGAAGAAGAAAATTATTTCTTTGAAGATAAATCTAATCAAGTTATAGAAGATGATATTTTAGGAAGACTTCTATCTTTCTATAATGTTCTTATAACATCGCACCAAGCATATTTTACAAAAGAAGCAGTTGATGCAATCACTGTTACAACTTTAAATAATATAAAAGATTTTATTGAAGGAAAACCATTGGTAAATGAAGTTTTACAAAATTAAAAAAAGCAGGATATGACCGCCATCATATCCCACATAAAACCTTAGTAAGCATTTTTAGATAATAATAAGAATATTACTATCATGACAATAATAAAGTAGAACTTTTTCAACCTTTTCACCTCACTTTCGTTTGGATTAAAGGAGGAAAAAATAGCAAAAATATTATATCATTGACAAGCAAAAAAATAAAGAGTATAATAAACTAGACAATAGAAGTAGAATTAAAAAATAGCAAAAGTCCACTACCGCACATAGTGGACTTTTTACATTATTATTTTCTATCAGCTATAAGTTTATCTGCCATAAGATTAGCAAGTTCTATTAATCTATCTCTTTCTTCAGGAGTAATGTGTCCTTTTATTTCAATAGGTTCTCCAATTTGTTCTAAACCAGTTAAAGTAGCAGCAAATTCTTTAATTCTTTTTACTCCACCACCACTCCACATCATATTTCCAAAAATTCCTAAATATCTATTTTTTAAACCATAGTTTTCTAACTTATGAAGTAATGGCTCCATTTTTGGATAAATATCATTATTATGAGCACAAGATCCTAACATAAGCCCTTTATATCTCCAAATTGTACTAAATATATATGAATGATCTGTTTTAGATGAGTCGTAAATTATAACATCTTTAATTCCTCTGTTTCCTAGTTCTCTTCCTAAAACTTCTGCCATTTCAGCAGTATGACCATACATACTTCCATAAACTATTACTACTCCTTCTTTTGTAGCTTCCATATTAGCCCATTTTTGATATCTTTCTATAATTTCTTTTATATATTTTCTCCAAATTAATCCATGTGAAGGACAAATACAAGAAATTTCAACAGAAGATAATTTTTTTAATACAGCATTTACAGGAGCACCAAATTTTCCAACTATATTAGAATAATATCTTCTCATTTCATCAGTAAAAAAATCTGTATTAACTTCGTCATCAAAAATAGCTCCATCTAATGTTCCAAAACTTCCAAAAGCATCATTTGAAAATAAAATTTTATCTGTTATATCATAAGTTGCCATTGATTCAGGCCAATGCACCATAGGCATTAAATAAAAAGTTAATTTATGTTTTCCTAAATCTAGAATATCTTTTTCTTTTACAGTTACAACTCTTTCATCTGGCAAATCAAGACCTAGTAATTTTAACATCATTATAGTTTTTGCATTTCCTACAACTTTTAATTCTGGATAAATTTTTAACATATTTTTAATTGAACCAGAGTGATCAGGTTCCACATGGTTTACTATAATATAATCAACAGGGGCATTACCTATCATTGCTTCTATTTTAGATAAAAAATTTCCATTTTCTCCTTCTTCAACACCATCAATTATACATATTTTTTCATCCAATATTAAATATGAATTATATGTTACACCATTATCTAAAGGAATATAATTTTCAAATCTTTCAGTTTTTCTATCATTAACACCAATCCAAATAATATCATCATTTATTTTTGTACAACAATACATTATTTTCCTCCTTCAAAAACTATAAATAAATTTATAAATATCATCTAACTAATCATAATAGATTTATGAGTTTTTTTCAATATATTTATTAGAAATATTTAAAAAAGCTGTACAAAATTTTTTGTAACAGCTTTTATGTACTTATATTAATTTTATTTAATTAGATAGTAACTAACTTTTTACCAATTTCTTTTAATTGAGCTAATTCATCTTCATTTGGTTCTTCATTAGCAAGAACAGGCATAGCAACTATAGTAGCTCCAAAACCTTCTAATTGAGCTTTCCAGTTGTCAGCATATTCTCCACCTCCCCAACCATAAGAACCAAAGATATATACCTTTTTACCTTTGAATTTAGGACCATCTTCTTCCATAAATGGTAATAAATCACTTTCATCTATGACTTCTGATCCTGTTGCAGATGATCCCATTACTATAACATCACTTGAAAGAATATCATCTTTATTCATTGCATTTGATTTATAGACAGTAACTTTTCCACCAGCTTCCACAATCCCTTCTTCAATAGCTTTTGCCATTGATTCAGTATTTCCAGTTGCACTGTAATACACTAAACTAATTTTATTCATTCTTTATATCCTCCTAATATTTTACAATTTATTTTAATTTTATACTTTACTTAATAAGTCATATTTTTATTATAACTATAAATTAACTTTTTTGCAAGTTTTATTTAATTAATTTTCTTTTGGCTTGTCTATTTTATAGAATATGCTATATAACAATGGAACAACAAATAAAATTAGTAATGTAGTAACAGTCAAACCAAAGACAATAGTTATTGCCATATCTGAAAATAGAGGATCAAACATCAAAGGTGTCATGCCCAATACAGTTGTTCCAGCTGCCAGTGAAACAGCTCTTATTCTACTTGCACTAGAATCTATAATTGCTTTAAAAGGTTCTTTTTTCAGAGTATAAATTTCATATCTTATCTCATCTATTAAAACAATAGCACTTTTTATCATCATACCACTTAAACTTATTGTTCCAATTATTGCCATAAAACCAAATGTTCTTCCTGTAATAAAGAGTCCAGGGAGTATGCCAATAAAAGATAGTGGCAAAACTCCAAAAATTATAATAGGGTCTTTTAAATTTCCAAATAGAAGTACACAGGTCATAAACATAATTATTAATTGTAATGGAACATAAGAAATAACTTCTTTTGTATTTTTTTCTTGTTCATAAAATTCTCCACTCCACTCTAATTTATATCCTTTTGGTAGTTCTATTTTACTTTCTTTTATTGCTTGAGCAAATTTTTTTCTAACAGCTTCAACTCTATACCCATTTTTAACATCTGCTTGTACTTGTATTGCTCTAAATCCATCTTTTCTTATTATAATTGGATTTTCCCAGATAAGATTTTCTTTTCTTATAAGTTCTCTAAATGGGATGCTTTTGAAACCTAAGCCCCATACAGGAACTTGACCTAAGCTATTCATATTAAATTCTCTACTATCATTTTTTTCTTTAAACATAACTGGAATATTTTCTTCTCCATCTTTAAATGTCCCAATTTTTATACCATTAGTACTTCTACTTAATGAAGTTGCAATATCCAGAGCTGTTACAAGACTTTCTCTTTCTTTTACTTTATCAAGTTCTGGTTTTATAACTAATTGTTTTTCTTTCCAATCTGTTTGGACATTTTCTGCTCCTTCAATATCTCTTAAAATATTTCCAAATTTTTTAGAGTATTCTCTCAAAATACTTGGATCATTGCCAATAATTCTAAGTTGTATAGGATATTTTGTGGGCATACCATTAGCATATTTTCTAATTTCAACACGAGTATCTGGGAAATTATTATCTACAAATTCTTTAACAGTTTCACTAATTTTATCAATATTTTTAAGTTTTTTAACTGAGATTATCAATTGAGATAAAGCTGTATTAGGTAATTCTGGAATAGTAGCAATATAATATCTTGATGGTGAAGCTCCTATTGCTGAGGTAACTGATATTATTCCATCTTGTTTTAAAACTTCATTTTCAACTGCTTCACTGATTTTATTAGTGTACTCTATATCTGTTCCTTCTGGATTCCATAGATTAATTACAAAGCCTTTTTTGTCTGAATCTGGAAAAAAGGAAAATGGAACTTTTATAAATAATAACATTGAAAGAAAAAATGCTCCAAGTAAAATTAAAATTGAAAATTTTTTATGAGTTAAAATTTTTTCAAGTAAGACTGAAAATTTATCATGTAATAATTTTCCTTTACTATTTCCAGATTTAAGATTATTTTCACTTAAATATATATCACAAAATACAGTTGTCTGTGTAAGTGAAATTACCCAACTCAATCCCAGTGAAACAGCAACTACCCAAAACAAACTTTTTATATATTCACCAGCAGTTGTTGGCATAAGATACATAGGCAAAAATGCAATTATTGCTATAAAAGTTGCTCCTAAAAGAGGTATAGCAGTTTTTTCTGTTGGCTTAGTTAGGGCAGTATATTTATTATTTCCACTATCCAATGAATCCAAAACTCCATCAACTACAACTATTGAATTGTCAACAAGCATTCCCATTGCAATTATAAAAGCTCCCAAAGAAACTCTCTGTAAATCTATTTTCATTCCTAGCATTGCAATAAGAGTCCCCAATATTGAAAGTATAAGTCCACTACCAATTATCAATCCACTTCTAATTCCCATAGTGATTAAAAGAACACCTACAACAACTACAACTGATTCAATCAAATTTATTATAAATTGGTTTATTGCAGAGGATACAAGTTCAGGTTGATAGTAAACTTTTTCTATTTCAATTCCATAGGGCAAATCTTGTTTAAGAAGTTCTATTTTTTTATTTATTTCTTTTCCTGTTTCAACTACATTTGTTCCAGTAACAGGTGATAGCATAAGTCCAATAGCTTCTTTACCATTGTATCTCATCTTTGTAGTATAAGGTTTAACTTCTGTTTTTCTAACCTCAGCAATATCTTTTAATAATACTGTTGTTGGCTTTTGGATATTTAATACTGGTGGAGTTGAATATATAACTAAATTTTCTATATCTTCTATGGATTCAAAACTTTGATCTATATCAAATCTAATATTTTTATCTCCATGTAACATTGAGTTAGCATAAGCAGGTATATTTTGGCTTGTAAATGCTAAGGCTATCATTTTTTCATTTATTCCAAGATTAGCTATTTTACTCTTATCAACTAAAACTTCTATAACACTATCACTATTACCAAATAAAATTGTCTTTGCCACTCCATTTGTTTTTTCTAACTCTTTCCTAATATCTTTTGCATAATTATAAAGTTCTTCCTTAGAAAAGCCTTCACTTGTTATTGCAAAGAACATACCATATACATCTCCATAGTCATCAAGAACTACTGGAGGTAATGCCCCTAAAGGTAAAGTAGTTTTTACATCATTAATTTTTTTTCTAACTATATCCCATTGTTGATCTATTTTTTCACTTGGGGTACTTTCATCTATTTTTATATGTACTTCTGAATAACCAGCCTTTGATACACTATCAACATCTGCATTAGGAATTTTTCTGAGAGCAATTTCTATTTTATCTGTAACTTCCTTTTCAACACTTTCAGGAGAGGCACCTGGATATAAAGTAACAACTATTGCTTCTTTAACTTTAAATTCTGGATCTTCAAGTTTTCCTAATTCAAAATATGAAAATATTCCAGCAATGGTTAAAACTAATGTTGCAAAGACTATAACTACTCTATTTTTTATAGAGTATTCTATAATTTTCATTTATTGCCTCCTAAAAGTCTCACTTTTTCTCCATCTGCTAATTTACTTACCCCTGCAACTATTACTTTATCTCCACTTTTTAATCCTTTAACTACACTTATTTTATCAGTTTCTCTTAATTCTCCAATTTTTATTGGAGTTTTAACAGCTATTCCATTTTTAAATAGATAAACATTTGAACCATTATCTTCAAAAACAGCATTTAAAGGAATTAAAATTTCTTGATTTCCATTATTTTTAACACTTATAGTTACAGTTCCTGTCTGTCCAGATAAAAATTTTTCACCTTCACTAAGATTTGAAAAAGTAAAGGTAACAGGATAAGTTAAATTAATAGGATCGGGATTTTGTGCAACACTTTTAACTTTAAGAGGATATGTTTTTTCTGATAAATTATCTTTAAAAATTATATCATTGGCATTTTTAATATATTCAATGTCTTTTAATGAAGCATTTACAGAAATATCAGTTATTTCATTTGATATAAATGAAATAACAGGACCTCCTTCTGGAACAACAGTTCCTACTTCAACTATTTTTTTATCTATATATCCATCATAAGGAGCTATTATTTTTGTGTCATTTAAAGTGTTTCTAGCATTTTCAAGTCCAGCACTAGCTTCTTTAAAAGTTGATATAGCAACATTTTTTTGCATAAGTGCATTATCATAATCTTTTTTTGCAAGTGCTTCTCCTTTATACAATTTTTCAGCTCTGGCAAATTGTGTTTCTGCATTTTGTGCAACAGCTTTTGCTGCTTCATATTTTTTAGAAAATGCTTCTAAATTAACTTTGTAATCTTTATCATCCATTGTAGCAATTACTTGCCCTTTTTTTACAAAATCTCCACTTTCAAAATTTATACTCTTAATTTTACCAGCATATTTAAAAGCTAATACAGTTTTTTGTGTAGGGGAAATTTCTGCTGGAAAATCAATATTAAAATTCTCATCTTGCATTGAATTTATTTCTTGGATTTTTACAGCTCTTATAACTTCCACTGTATCTTTTTTACAAGCTGTAAAAATAAAAATTATTAAAAAAAGTAATATATATTTAATCTTCATAATAAACTCCTATTTTTCAATTAACATTTTTAAAGCTTCAACTGAAACACTATATTTATAGTCTGCTTTTTCTTTAAGACTAGTTGCTTTTTCCAGTTCAGTCATTTCATTTAATAAATCAGCAGCAGTTATATTTCCAACTTCATTTTCTAATTTTTTTTGTCTATATTTTTCATTTGCAATCTTGTAATTCATATCTGCTAATTCTTTATCTTCTATACTTTTTTGAACATTATTATATGAATTTACTGCTGATATAATGGTATTCATTATAATATCTTCTCTTTGTATATAAGCTGCTTCTGATTGCAACTTAGCTTTTTTATACTCATTAACATCTTTAAAACCATTAAATAATGATAAGAAGCCTGTAACAGCTCCAAAAAGGATATTTTTTGGATCAAGAAAACTTAGACCAGTTCCAATTACTCCTCCACCTAAACTAATTTGAGGTAAAAATCTGCTCATTGCAATTTTTACTTTATCTTTACTAATTGCTACTACATTATGACTTATTTTTATAAGTTCACTATTAATAAGTGCATCATACACAACATCGTCAAGAGGAGGAAGTTTATAAACTGTATCTTCTGGAATAACAAATCTAAAATCTGCATTTAAGTCTAAACCTAAATCATTCATTAAATTCATTTTTGCAATTTTTAAATCTCTTTCATTATTTTTAATAGCATTTTCCTTTTGTTTAATTAAAAGTTCTGTCTGTTCTTCTTGCCATTTTAAAATACTTTCAGTTTCTAATGCCAATTTTGCATTTTTATTTAATTTTTTGGCATATTCATATTCACTTTCTAAAACTCTTTTTTCACTTACTAAGGCTAAAATATAGTAATATTCACTTATAACTTTTAACTTTATCATCTTTTTAGTTAAATCTTCTGTGTATAAGCTAATATTTTCTCCTTTTTCTCTTGCTGAATATAAAAACCAAGTGGCTGGGACAAAAATTGGAAGTTGTGCAGTTAAAGCATAATTTTTAAAATCTTTGTCTACCATTCTACTTGTCAATGTAACTGGAAGTGATGGCAAAGTTATTCCACCTAAAACTCCTATTGTTACATCAGGTGCTGGAATAGTTGCACTCACATATCTATCTAACTCAGAGATTGAATACATAGCAGAAATTCTTGGTAAAAAATTACCAAAAGAAATTTTTTTATCAATTTTAGCTATCTTAGCTTCTATCTCTTTTAATTTTATTTGAGAATTATTTTTTAAGGCTAAATCTATACATTCATCTA
>ERZ773063.1281-NODE-1281-length-15077-cov-8.931567_pt1 | contig 15077 bp, 13 predicted proteins | sample MGYA00580625_ERZ773063 | MGnify/ENA primary metagenome ERZ773063 (study PRJEB29015, sample SAMEA2738022) | human oral metagenome | biome: human oral; feature: human-associated habitat; material: dental | place: China | collected 2042 ...
GGGCGCTCGGCGGCGCGATCATGCGGGACCGCGTCCGGCTCCGACCGGTGCAGAAGACGAGATGCTCTCCAGGAGGGCGCACGGGCTTGGAGCGCGACTCATGAGGTGTTACGCTTAACAGGTCGTCATTCAAGGTGGAATGACCATTCAGCTCAATGGAGGTCCAATGTCGGGCACCCCTAAGACCTGGCGCCTCGGCACCGCGCCCTGGGCCGAGGCCGCACTCACGGCCCCGCGCGCCCGCGTCATCGTCGACAACGACTTCTCGGGAGACCCGGACGACTTCTTCCAGCTCGTCCACCACCTGCTCAGTCCCACCGTCGAGATCCCCTTCGTCGTCGCCTCCCACCTGCGCCCCGGCGACCCCATGGATCCCTCCGGCCGCTCCGCGCAGAACGCCGAGCGCCTGGCCAACGAGATCTGCTCGCTCATGGGCCTTGAGCATGACGGGCTCGTTGTGCGCGGCGCCGAGGAGGCGCTCCGCGACCGCCGCACCCCCCGGCGCTCGGCCGCCGCCCGCCGCATTGTCGACGAGGCCATGCGCGAGGACACCGACCTGCCCCTCTACTACGCCGCCGGCGGTGGCCTGACCGATCTCGCCTCCGCCTGCCTCCTCGAGCCCCGCGTCGCCCGGCGCCTCACCCTCGTGTGGATCGGCGGCGCCGAGCCTCCTGGCACCGTCGCCCCGCCACCGGGCGTCGAGAGAGCGCCCGAGTACAACTGCGCATCGACGTCGCCGCTGCGCAGGTCCTCTTCGACGCCGAGGACCTCGACATCTGGCAGGTCACCCGCGACGTCTACAGGCAGTGCCTCATGTCCGACGCCGAGATGCGGCTGCGCGTGCGTCCGCAGGGCGCCGTCGGACGCTACCTCTACGACGCCGTCGCCGAGGTCCGCACCCGCATGGCCGCACACGGCGTGGCCCCCGGCGAGACCTATGCGATAGGCGACCAGCCCCTGGTCCTCGCCACCGCCCTGACCTCCCAGTTCGAGGCGGACACCTCTTCCTGCGTCCACGAGACCCGCCCCTGCCCCTCCATCGCCGACGACGGCGCCTACATCCACCGTCCCGACGGCCGTCCCATCCGCGTCTACCGCTGGGTCGACACCCGCCTGGTATTCGAGGACTTCTACGCCAAGCTCGCGGAGCTCGCGGCCTGGCAGAGGTCCTGACCCCCGCTGTCCGGCCGGCGTCCGCCGACCGGTTCCTCCCATCCCAAGCGGCAAGGAAGCCGCATCGACTCAGCAACGGAGAAGAAGACATGATGCTCAACCGCCGTCACGCCCTCGGCCTCGGCTCCGCCCTTCTCGCCGCCGGCGCCCTCGGCGCCTGCGGCCGTCAGGGCGGGTCCTCGTCAGGGGGCGAGAACACCCTCACCGTATGGGTCGGCGCCCTCGAGGACTCCCAGAAGAAGGACATGGACCGTCTCGTCGAGGCCTTCCAGGGCGCCAACGAGGGGGTCACCGTCACCTACCAGACCCACTCCACCGATGAGCTCAAGGAGTCCATGCGGCAGGTGTCGGGCACCAAGGCCGGCCCCGACATCTACTGGTACTGGGAGGGCCCCGGCCTCGGCGGCTCCCTCGTCGAGGCCGGGATGAGCCTGGACCTGACCGAGTACTACGACAGGTACGGGTGGAAGGACCGCTTCACCCCCACGTCGCTGGCCGGCATCACCCAGTACGGCGGCTACCACGGCGTGCCCTGGACGCTGCAGGCCGAGGCCCTCTACTACAACAAGACCCTGTTCGAGCAGGCCGGCATCACCGCCGTGCCCGGCACCTACGACGAGCTCGTCGCCGCGTGCGACAGGCTCAAGGCGGCCGGCATCACCCCGATCGAGTTCGGCGGCACCGTCAACTGGCACGTCATGCGCCTGCTCGACTCGCTGATCGAGACCAGGTGCGGCGCCGACGTCGCCCGGGCGCTCGTCACCGACAAGAAGGGCTGGGACACCGAGCCCGGTGTCGCCGCGGCCTTCACCGACCTGAAGAAGTGGGCGGACAGCTACATCAACACCGGCTACATGTCCATGTCCAACGACGACTCGAACCTCCTGTTCTGGAACGGCCAGGCCGCCATGGCCCTCGAGGGCACCTGGTACGACGCCCAGTGCGTGGACAACGGCATGGACGTCACCAAGGTCGGCATCTTCCCCTTCCCCACCGGCACCGGCCGCCTCTACGGCTTCGGCGAGGGCTTCTACGTCAACGCCAACACCGACAAGGCCGACCTCGCCGCCTCCTTCCTCGACTTCATCACCTCCGCCGACCAGATGCGGAGCGGCGGAGGGGCCTGGGCCGCCGTGAGCGTCAACAAGGACGTCGAGGTCTCCGACGCCAACCCGCTCGACGCCCTGTGGCCGCCGATCCTGAAGTCCTCCGAGAGGATGTACAACAACTACGACCAGGCCCTCAACCTCGACGAGACCACCGAGTACTGGCGCATCCAGAACGCCGTCCTCATCGGCGACATGCAGCCCTCCGAGGCCGGCCCCGCCATGCAGAAGTTCATCGACGCCAACGCCTGATCGGCACCGGCGGGGCGGCGCGGGTCCTCCGCCCCGCCGGCTCAGCGAAAGGTCTTCTCATGACAGCAACAGCACGTTCGGCGCCCGCCGGGGCGCGCGCCGTCGCGCGGCACCGGGTGCTGCGCTCCCTTCCCTACCTCGCCCCCGCGCTCCTCCTGTACGGCGTCTTCCTGCTGTACCCGATGATCGACTCGGTGCGCCTGTCCTTCTTCTCCTGGTCCGGGTACGCCTCCCAGGCCCAGAGGTTCGCCGGCCTGAAGAACTACCGGTACCTGCTGACCCAGGACACGGTCTTCTGGACGGCCCTGAGGAACTCCATGGTCTGGGTGGTCCTCTCCGTCGCCATCCCCATGGTGCTCTCCCTCCTCATGGCGCTCGCGCTCAATCGGCGCATCTGGGGGCGCAACGTCTTCCGCTCGATCTTCTACATCCCCAGCGTCTTCGCCTCCATCACGGTCGCGGCGGTCTGGCGGTGGATCTACAACCCGACTCTCGGGGTCATCAACCAGGGGCTCGACGCCGTCGGCCTCCACGCCCTGGGCCACGAGTGGCTGGGCGACCCGCGGACGGCCCTCTACTCCATCTTCATCGCCTCCATCTGGCAGGGCGTCGGCTTCAACATGGTGCTCTTCCTCGCCGGTCTCCAGGCGGTCCCCGCCGAGCTCATCGATGCCGCCAGGGTCGACGGCGCGGGGCGGTGGCAGGTCTTCCGCAACGTCACCTGGCCCGCGCTGCGCCCGACGACGGTCGTCGTCGTCATCCTCACCATCATCAACTCGCTCAAGGTCTACGACCTCGTCGTCGGCATGACCGGAGGAGGGCCCGCCCAGTCGAGCCAGGTGCTCGCCCTGTGGTCCTACCAGCAGTCCTTCTCCAACCACAACTTCGGAGCCGGCGGCGCCGTCGCCACCGTCCTGCTCGTCCTGTCGCTGTGCCTGGTCGTCCCCTACCTGGCGTGGTCCATGAAGGGAGACGACTGACATGTCCGCCATTCCCGCCGACGCCGCGCCGTCGAGCGCGGGCGCCGCCCCCGCCCGGAGGCCCCGCCCCCGGCGCGACTGGGCCGCCCTCGGCCTGTGGGCCGCCCTCGCCGTCACGGCCCTGTTCTGGCTCGTGCCTTTCGCGGTGATGACCCTGACCTCCTTCAAGAGCAAGGCGGACCTGGCCGGCGGCTCGACGCTCGGCCCGCCCGAAGAGTGGCTGTGGCAGAACTACGTCGACGCCGCCAGGACCGGCGACCTGTGGATCACGGGCTCCAACAGCCTCCTGGTCGCCGTCATCAAGGTGCCCCTCGGGCTCTTCCTCGCCGCGCTCGCGGCCTATGCCCTGGCCCGCATCCGCATGCCGATGGCCAAGTGGGTCGTCGCCCTCTTCGCCGTCGGCTCCATGGTCCCGATCCAGATCGCCCTGGGACCCATGTTCCAGCTGCTTCTCAAGGCGGACATGCTGGACACCTATGCGGGCCTCATCCTGCCCTATCTCGCCTTCGGGGTGCCCTACCAGATCTTCATGATGTACGGCTCCTTCCGAGCCGTCCCGGACGAGATCGAGGAGTCCGCCCGCCTCGACGGAGCCTCCACCCTCCGGATCTTCTGGCAGATCTGCTGCCCGCTGGTCAAGCCGACCCTTGCGGCTCTTCTCGTCCTCGACTTCGTCGCCACCTGGAACGAGTACGCCATGGCCTCGACCATCCTCCAGTCGAGCACGATGGCCACCGTCCCGCTCGCCGTCCAGAGCTTCTCCACTCAGCACGGCACCGACTACGGCCCGCTCAACGCCTTCATCGTCATGACGGCGATCCCGGTCCTCCTCGTCTACCTGCTGTTCCAGCGCTACTTCGTCTCCGGCGCCTTCACCGGGGCCGTCAAGGGCTGACGGGGTCGGCGGGAGCGCGGCGGGAGCGCGGTGTGCGGCGCAAGGGGCCGCCGAGCCCGGACCGGCGGCCCCTTGACAGGCGGCGCGTGGACGGGCAGTATTGATATTGTTCATTCCACATTGAATTGATATGCAAAACGTGCGGGCCGGACGTCCGCACCACTCAGAGCAAGGAGGCTCTCGCAGTGGCACGAGCACGCGCAGCACGCCACGGGCGCCCCTGGGGCGTCATGATCAAGGTCGCGGCGGCCGTAGCGATCGTCGCCGTGTGCTTCTTCGGCACGACCTTCATGTCCCCCGAGGACGCCGAGGCCGTGCGCGAGGCCGGCAGCACGGACCCGGTCTCCTACGCCGAGAAGAACTACGACTCGACCATCGCCTACATCCAGGACAACGCCATCGACCTGACCGGGCTCGTCACCGAGCTCAGGGCCGACGAGGAGGGGACCTCCCAGGCCAGGGGCGCCCGCGACGGCGAGGCCGCCTACACCTTCCCCGTCACCCTGACCGGCACCATTGAGAAAGGCGGGTTCGGCCAGGTCAATGTCGTCGTCGACGGCATGCCCGGCGGCGTCGTCGTCTCCGTGCAGACCGGCCCGGCGCTGACCGGCACCGCCCTGCGCGATGTCACCGGCCAGACGACCTTCGACATGTTCGAGAACCAGATCGACTACGCCCAGGTCGGCCTGTCGCTCAATGAGCCGCTCAAGGCCGGCGTGCTCGCTGAGAACGACCTGGCCTCCATGGTCGGCAGGAGGGTGACGGTCGTCGGGGCCTTCGCCTACTCCGACCCGGCCCACATCGTCGTCACGCCGGTGTCCGTCGAGGTGGCGTCATGACCGTGCGCGGCAGCGGCCCCGTCGTGCTGGCCGGCCGGGACATCACCAAGGCCTTCGGTGCGACCCATGCCTTGCGCGGTGTCGACTTCGAGATCCACGCCGGGGAGGTCGTCGCCCTCATCGGCGAGAACGGGGCGGGCAAGTCCACCCTCATGAAGATCCTCTCCGGCGTCCAGGGGCCCACCTCCGGCACCATCGAGCTGCGCGGCGAGCCCGTCACCTTCGCCGACCCCACCGAGGCCGTTGCCCACGGCGTGGCCATCATCCACCAGGAGCTCAACCTCTGCCCCAACCTGTCGGTTGTCGACAACATCTTCCTGGGCCGGGAGATCACCGGTGCGCGGGGCGTGGCCAAGGGGGAGGAGCGCGACGTCGCCCGGGCGGCCCTGGCCCGTCTGGAGGAGGCCATCGACCCCGACGCCCTGGTGGGGGACCTGCGGCTGGGGCAGCAGCAGCTCGTCGAGATCGCACGGGCACTGGTGGAGGACGCCCGCGTCCTCATTATGGACGAGCCCACCTCCGCGCTGTCCGCCTCCGAGGTCGAGGTCCTCTTCCGCATTATCCGCGAGCTCACGGCCGACGGCGTCGCCGTCGTCTACATCTCCCACCACATGGATGAGTGCCTCGAGATCGCCGACACCGCGGTCGTCCTGCGCGACGGACGCATGGTGGCCGCCAGGCCGATGAGCGAGGTCGACCTGCCCTGGATCGTCAGGACCATGGCCGGGCGCGACCAGTCCGACCTCTTCGCGCAGATCCGCACCGAGATCGGCGACCCGGTCCTCCAGGTCGACCGCCTCGTGGTCCCCGACCCCGCCAACCCGGCGCGCATCGCCGTCGACGACGTCTCCCTGACCGTTCGCGAGGGCGAGATCGTGGCCGTCTACGGGCTTATGGGCGCCGGCCGCACCGAGCTCCTGGAGACCCTCGCCGGCCGCCACCGTCCCGCCTCCGGGCGCATTGTCCTGGACGGGCGGGACGTGACGCGCGCCTCCATCGGCGAGCGCATTGCCGAGGGCATGGTCCTCGCCCCGGAGGACCGCCAGGCCGACGGGCTGGTCCGGCTCATGAGCGTGGCCCGCAACATGTCCCTGGCGGCGTTGCGGGTGCTCACGCGGGCGGGCCAGGTGCGGCGCGGGCAGGAGGCCGCCGAGGTGGCCAGGGGCATCGCGGAGGTGCGCATCAAGACCGAGTCGCCTCAGATCGGCATCACCTCCCTGTCCGGCGGAAACCAGCAGAAGGTCGTGATCGCCAAGGCACTCATGACGGCGCCGCGGATGATGCTGCTCGACGAGCCCACGCGCGGCATCGACATCGGGGCCAAGTCGGACATCTTCTCCACCATGGCCCGGGTCGCCCGCTCAGGGGTCGGCATCCTCTTCGCGACCTCCGAGCTCTCCGAGGCTCTCAACGCCTCCACGCGCCTGGTCATTATGGCCCGCGGGCGCATCGCGGCGGACCTCGACCCGCGCACCGCCACCCGCGACCAGGTCATGGCCGCGACCGGCGAACAGATCACATCAGCGAGCGGCTCGACCGGATCGAGCGATTCAAGCGACCCCAAGGACTCTCAGTCATGACCACTACCAGCACCACCGGATCCGGGCTGCGGATCGGAAACCGGAGCATCGGCGAGTTCCTCATGGCGCAGCGCGCCTTCATCGCCCTGCTCGTCCTCGTCATCATCTTCGCCTCCCTGTCGGACTCCTTCCTGACCACCACCAACCTGGTCACCATGACCAAGCACGTGGCCTACAACGCCCTGCTGTCCCTGGGCATGCTGCTGGTCATCCTCACCGGGGGGATCGACCTGTCCATCGGCTCGATCGTGGGCCTGTCGGGCGTCGTCGCCGGCGTCATGCTCAAGGGCATGCACCTGTCGGTCCTCGACGTCAACGCCTACCCCTCGGTCCTGGTGGTCGTCATTGTGGCGCTGCTGCTGGGCACGGCCGTGGGGGCCGTCAACGGCCTGGTCATCACCAGGTTCCGGGTGGCCCCCTTCATCGCCACCCTGGGCACCCTGTACATGGCCCGCGGCGCGGCCCTGCTCATCTCCAAGGGCGCCACCTACCCCGATCTGGCCGGTGAGAAGGCCTTCGGCAACACCGGCTTCTCCTTCCTCGGGGTCTCCCGGCCCCTGGGGCTGCCGACATCGGTGTGGCTCATGATCATCTTCACCGCCGTCGTGGCGCTCGTCATCGCCCGGGCGCCCTTCGGCCGCTGGCTGTACGCGGTGGGCGGCAACGAGCGGGCGGCGGAGCTCTCCGGCGTGCCGGTCAAGCACGTCAAGATGCGGGTCTACATGGTCTCGGGCTGCCTCGCCGCCCTGGCCGGGCTCATTATCGCCTCCGAGCTGACCGCCGCCGCCCCCGCCGCCGGCGAGACCTACGAGATGAACGCGATCGCCGCCGTCGTCATCGGCGGAGCCTCCCTGGCCGGCGGGCGCGGCGACGTCAAGGGGGCGCTCATCGGCGCCTTCGTCATCGGCTTCCTCAACGACGGGCTCGTCCTGGTGGGGGTCTCCTCCTTCTGGCAGACCTTCCTCAAGGGCCTCGTCATCGTCCTGGCCGTCATGCTCGACCAGGGTCAGCAGCGCCTGGAGCGCTCCCGCGCCGCCGCCCAGGCCGCCCAGAGCGTCAGGCGGGAAGCGGCTCGGGCCGGTGCGGGTCCGGACCGAGGGCCCGATGCCGGGGCGCAGGCCGCGCCGCGCCCGGAGCCGCACGCCGAGCCGGCCGGCGAGCGGGCCTGAGCAGACAGGAACGGAGAATCGACATGATCACCACCACCGCGCTCTCGCGGCGCAGCGCGCTGCACGCCGGGGCCCTCGGGGCGCTCGCGCTGACCGCGCTCGCCTCGACCGGAGCCTGCTCGGCCAACCGGGCCGGCTCCAGCTACATCGCCGTCATCACCCCCTCCCACGACAACCCCTTCTTCAAGACGGAGGCCGAGGCCGCCGTCGCGGCGGCCCAGGAACTGGGGTACACCGCGAGCGCCTTCTCCCACGACGACGATGTCAACAAGCAGTCCGAGCTCATCGACACGGCCATCTCGAAGAACGCCGCGGCCATCATTGTGGACAACGCGGGCGCGGACTCCACGGAGGGCGCCGCCCGCAAGGCGGTCGAGGTCGACATCCCCGTCTTCCTCATCGACCGGGAGATCAACGCCGCGAACCTCGTCCAGGCCCAGATCGTCGCCAACAACTCCCAGGGAGCCGCCCTGGTCGCCGAGAAGCTGGCCGACACCCTCCAGGGCAAGGGCCGCTACTACGAGCTCTTCGGGCGCGAGACCGATACGAACGCCCAGGTCCGCTCCACGGCCTTCCACTCGGTGCTCGACCAGTACCCGGGCCTCGAGCTGGTCGCCACCGAGACGGCCAGCTGGGACCAGCAGATCGGCTACCAGAAGGTCGAGACGCTCCTGCAGCGCGACGCCGAGGTCCAGGCCATTGTCTGCGGCAACGACACCATGGCCGTGGGCGCCGTCGCGGCCGTGCAGCAGGCGGGCAAGACCGGGGACATCCTCGTCGTCGGCTTCGACGGCTCCCCGGACGCCGTCAAGGCGATACAGGCCGGCACCATGCTCGCCACGGGCATGCAGCCCGCCGTCCACATCTCCGAGCTGGCCGTCGAGCAGGCCGACGCCTACATCAGGACCGGCCGGACGGGGCGCAGGGAGAAGCAGCTGGTGGACTGCATCCTCATCGACAAGTCCAACGCCGACAGGTACACCCTGTTCGAGCTGGAGGACTGAGCCGCCATGACCGCGCCCTACGTGCTCGCCCTCGACGAGGGCACCACCAACGCCAAGGCCCTCGCCGTCGCCGCCGACGGCACGGTCCTCGCCGCGGGAAGCGCGCCCGTGCCCGTGTCCTACCCGCAGCCCGGCTGGGTCGAGCAGGACGCCGAGGACATCTGGCGCGCCCAGAGCGCGGCCATAGCGGCCTGCCTGGACGGGGTCGGGGGAGCGCCGGAGGGCATCGCCATCTCCAACCAGCGCGAGTCGGTGGTGTGCTGGGACGCCCGCAGCGGGCGGGCCCTCGGCCCCGTGCTGGGCTGGCAGGACTCGCGCACGGCCGAGTTCTGCGACTGGCTGCGCTCGCCCGAGCGCGAGTTCTCCGTCGCCGCCACGACGGGCCTGAGCCTGGACCCCATGTTCTCGGCCCCCAAGATGCGCTACCTGCTCGACCGGGTCGGCGCCGCGATGCCCGACGACGTCCGGCACGCGCGCATTGGCACCATTGACGCCTGGCTCGTGGCCCGCCTGAGTGGCCAGGACTCCTACGTCATCGAGGCGGGCAACGCCTCGCGCACCCTTCTGATGGACCTCGCCACGCTCCAGTGGTCGGAGGAGATGTGCGCGCTCTTCGGCGTCCCGGCCGCGCGCCTGCCGCGGATCGTGGCCTCCAACGCCGACTTCGGCGCCACCGCGGGCCTGGACGCCCTGCCCGACGGCGTGCCGATCGTCGGCGTCCTGGGCGACTCCCACGCCGCGCTGTTCGGGCACGGCTGCCGCACGACGTCGGAGGGCAAGGCGACCTACGGGACCGGCTCGTCGGTCATGGTGCCCTCCGGGGCCGACCGGTCCGTGCGCCCGGGCGTGTCCACCACGCTGGCGTGGCTGACCGACAGGCCCATGTACGGCCACGAGGGCAATATCGTCGCCTCCGGCACCGCCATGGACTGGACCGCCCGGCTCCTGGGCGTCGCCCCCGGGCGCGCGCTCGACGAGCTGGCGGCCGCCGTCCCCGACTCCGCCGGCGTCAGCCTCGTACCGGCCTTCACGGGCCTGGGCGCCCCCTGGTGGGACCGCCGGGCCGTCGGCCTGGTCGCGGGCCTGACCGCAGCCACCGAGCGGGGCCACCTCGCCCGCGCGGCCCTGGAGTCCGTCGCCCACCAGATCGCCGACGTCGTCGAGGCCCTCGGGGCCGGCGACCTGACCGTCCTGCACGCCGACGGCGGCGCCACCGCCTCCCGCCTGCTCATGCAGACCCAGGCGGACCTGCTGAGCCGCGACGTCGTCGTGTCGGCGAACGCGGAGGTCTCGGCCCTGGGGGCCGCCCTGATGGGCTTCACCCGTCTCGGCTGGGACCTGCCCGCGCCGGAGGGCGGGGCCGGACGACGCTACCGGCCCGCGCTCGACGAGCCCGCGCGCGCGGCGGCGCGCTCCCGGTGGGGCCAGGCCCTGGCCCGCTCCCGTCTCGTCCCGCCCCGGTAAGCGGCCCCAACCGCCCGTCCACTCCCGCACCCGCCCTCACCACCTGCACCACCTACATGTATATGGAGATGACTCACTATGTCCGATGAACCCGTCTTCGGAGCCGGCCTGTGGAACTTCGCCACCTACGTGGACCGCTACGCGGTCGACGGCTACGGCGACCCCCGCTCCACCATCGAGCAGATCGAGCTGGCCGCCGAGGTCGGCGACATCAGCTACGTCGACCTCAACTACCCCTTCACCGGCGGGCTGACCACCGCCGACGTCAAGGCCGCCCTGGAGCGCACCGGGCTGAAGGCCATCGGCGTCACCCCGGACATCTACCTGCGCGAGCACCAGATGGGCGCCTTCACCAACCCCGACCCCGCCAAGCGCGAGTCGGCCCGCGCCATCATGCAGGGCGCCGCCGACGCCGTGCGTGAGCTCGGCGCCCGCTACGTCAAGATCTGGCCGGGCCAGGACGGCTTCGACTACCCCTTCCAGGTCGACTACAAGGAGCTTAGCCGCCTCGCCGTCGAGGGCATGCGGGACCTGGCCAGGGCCAACCCGGACCTGAAGTTCGTCATCGAGTACAAGCCGCGCGAGCCCCGCACCCACATGTTCTGGTCCTCCGCGGCCAAGACCGTGCTCGGCATCCAGGCCATGGGCGTGGACAACGTCGGCGTCCTGCTCGACTTCGGCCACGCCCTGTTCGGCGGGGAGTCCCCGGCCGAGGCCGCCCAGCTCCTCATCGACCACGGCCTGCTGTGGGGCATGGACGTCAACGACAACTACCGCGGCTGGGACGACGACATGGTGGTGGGCACCGTCCACATGACCGAGGTCCTCGAGTTCTTCCACACCCTGCGCGTCAACGGCTGGGAGGGCGTGTGGCAGCTCGACCAGTTCCCCTTCCGCGAGGACGTCGTCGACAACGCCAGGACCTCCATCCGCTTCCTCAAGGCCCTGCACCGGGCCCTGGACCGGCTCGACGAGGAGGCCCTCGCCGAGGCGCAGAGGCGCCAGGACCCGCTGGCCGCCCAGCGCGTCGTCCAGGACGCCCTGCTCGGCTGCATGGCCTGAGACCCACAAGATACGGAGACACATTATGAGCTTCCACGTGGACCTTCCCGTCATCGGGCGCACGCCGCCCGGGGCCGGCAGGCAGGAGGTGATCGCTCACCTCAAGGAGGGGGCCCGCCTCATCCGCCGCAAGGACCTGTCCAATGTCGTCAACGCCGGCATGGGGCACATCGGCGGCGAGCTCTCGATCATCGACGTGCTGGCCACGCTCTATCTGCACGAGGCCAACATCACCGCGGACAACCTCGACGACCCGGACCGCGACCGCGTCATCCTGTCCAAGGGGCACGCCGCCAACGCCCTGTACACCACCTTCGCCGCGGCCGGCCTCATCCCCGTCGAGCAGCTCGACACCTTCGTCCAGCCCGGCTCCATGCTCAACGGCCACCCCGCCCGCACCAAGGTGCGCGGCGTCGAGGCCAACACCGGGCCGCTGGGGCACGGCCTGCCCATCGCCGTCGGCGACGCCCTGGCGGCCAAGATCGACGGCTCTCCCAGGCGCGTCTTCGTCCTGACCGGCGACGGCGAGCTCCAGGAGGGCTCCAACTGGGAGGCCCTCATGTTCGCCGCCCAGCAGAAGCTGGACAACCTGTGCGCGGTCGTCGACCGCAACCACCTCCAGCAGGGCGCCACCACCGAGGACACCAACGACCTCACCCCCCTGGACGACAAGGCCCGCGCCTTCGGGTGGGAGGTCGCCCACGTCGACGCCCACGACTACGGGGCGCTCCTGGACGCCTTCGCGCGCGTCCCGGCCGCCTCCGGGAGACCGACGTTCATCATCGCCCACTCCCACAAGGGCCACCCGATCTCCTTCATGTCCGACTCGGTCCCGTGGCACCACCGGCTGCCCACCGAGGAGGAGGCTACCCGCGCCCTGTCAGAGCTGGAGGCACTCAAGTGAGCACGCGCACCCCGACCCGAACCGCCCCGGAAACCCCCCTGCACGACTGCCGCAGGGCCTACGCGGCCACCCTGACCGACATCGCCCGGGCCGACGAGCGCCTCGTCATCGTCACCAACGACTCCATCGGCTCGTCCAACCTGGGCGGCTTCCACGAGGAGCTCCCGAGCCGCCTCATCAACGTCGGCATCGCCGAGCAGAACCAGGTCGGCGTGGCCGCGGGCCTGGAGAACGGCGGCAAGATCCCCGTCGTCTCCTGCGCCGGCTCCTTCCTGTCCGCCCGCGCCACCGAGCAGATCAAGATCGACGCCGCCTACTCCCACCGTCACATGCTGCTGTGCGCCCAGTCCCCGGGCCTGGCGTACGGCCCGCTCGGCTCCACCCACCACAGCGCGGAGGACGTGTCGATCATGCGCTCCATCCCGGAGATGACCGTCATCGTCCCCGCCGACCCGGCCGAGACCGCTGGCGCCGTCCGCTGGGCGTACTCCGAGCTCGACGGCCCCGCCTACATCCGCATCTCGCGCATGAAGGTCCCGGCCCTCCACGGCGAGGACTACGTCTTCACGCCCCGGGCCACCGTCCTGCGCGGGGGCGGCGAGGGTGGTGCGGGCGGCGAGGGCGGCGAGGGTGCGGACCTGACGATCATCGCCAACGGGGTCACGGTGCACCGGGCCGTCGATGCCGCCGACCGGCTCGCCGCCGAGGGCGTGCGCGCCAGGCTCCTGTCGGTCCCCGTGGTCAAGCCGCTCGACGAGGACGCCGTCCTCGCGGCCGCGCGCGAGACCGGCCGCATCATCACCGTCGAGGAGGGCACCGTCAAGGGCGGCCTCGGCGGCGCCGTCGCCGAGCTGGTGACGGAGCGGTGCCCGGTGCCGGTCAGGAGGATCGGGGTCCCCGACGAGTGGGCCCCCACCGGCTCCGAGGCCTGGCTCATGGACCACTGGGGCATCTCCGCCGACGGCATCATCGCCGCCGCCCGCGAGCTGGTGGCAGGCCCGGCGGCGTAGCGCCAGGACACCCGAGCAGCGGGGGGACGGCGTCCCGGCGCCGCCCTCCGCCGCTCGGCCTCTTCGCGGCTCTCGGCGGCCTCCCCTTCCGCCGAGATCGGTCCGGTTCCGCGTCGAGATCGGTCCACTTCCGCGTCCAGATCGGTTCTGGGTGCCTACTTGGGTGCTGTGTCCTGCGGGAAAAGGTGGCTCCGGCGCACTTTTAGCGCCCGGCCGCGCTCCGCACTTGTTGCGGAACCGCGGAATCATGCGGATTCGCGCCGTGTCCGAGACTGTCGATCGTCTTAAAAGTGCGTGGGACCCACCTTTTCCCCGCCTCGCCCGGCGCCGGCCGCTCCCGGCGGAGCGTCAACGTACCTTTCTCGCATCCTACTGGGGGTAGAGCTCAGTAGGATGGGAGAAAGGTACGTTCACGTGACGAACTTCCGTTGACGTCTGGGCGCACTCCAGCTGCCGCGCCTTGACCGGAAGGGGCGGCCCCGGAGGCGGCAATAATGTCCCGGATCCGATCCACAGCCTCAGCCTGTCACTCCTCGAGCCAGTCGGCCAGGGCGGCGAAGGAGGCGAACATGTCGTCGAAGAGCAGGTTGTTGTCGATGCGCAGGTAGCGGCGCATGGGCCGGGTGTCCTGCGGGTAGCGGTAGGTGCCGTCCTCCGCCAGCCGGGGGCGGGGGACGACGTCGTAGTAGGAGGAGGCGGCGTCGGGCTCGAAGGTGGTCTGCAGCGAGGACAGCAGGACCAGCGGCTGGTCGCCGAGCACGTAGGTGGCCCCGGGGTGCGTGCCCGCGCCCGCGACCATGGAGCGCACCCCGCCCAGCTGGGCCAGGAGGTAGCCCCCCAGCGCCCCGGCGGCCGCGCAGCCGCGGCGGATGACCGGCAGGGAGACGGCCGCCGAGCGGTAGACGTCGCGGGGCATCTGCCAGACGCGGGCGTCGGTCTCGTTGAACACGTAGAGCGCCGAGGCGATGTCGAGCGCCATGTTGTACTCCAGCGCCGAGGCGCCCTCGGGCACGTACGCCAGCCCCGCGTGCTCGGAGCCCCCGATCCAGATGAGCGTGAGGCGGTCGGCGATGGCCGGCTCGGCCTTGAAGGCGCGGGCGACGTCGCCGAGCGAGCCGCCCGCGACCAGGTACAGGGGGCGGTCGTCGTCGCGCATGGCCTCGGCGACGATGAAGCGCGAGGCGTCGGTGGGGCCGCCGTGGGCGTCGAAGCCGCGGTCGTCGCCGTCGTACAGGTCGACGCCGGTGACACCCATCGCCGCGAGCAGGCCCTCGACCCGCTCGCGGCCGGCCCGGATCGAGGAGCCGGTGCGGTTCCAGGCGTCGTCCTCCCTCAGACGGGAGACGACGACGCCGCGCACCTCGGTGCCCTCGACGAGCAGGTGGTGGGCGAGCTGGAAGAGGTCGTCGGGGTCGCCCGCGAAGTCGTTGTCGACAATGACCCGGGTGCGGGGGCGGACCCCCTCCAGGCGATCGGCCTCGGGCAGCCAGGGCCGGGTCCCGTAGGCCCAGGTCCTGGGAGCGGCGGGTGCCGGTGGTGCTGTCGGTTCAGCTGGTTCAGTGGTCATGCTGGGCTCCTCATCGAGTCGTTGGGCGGGTTGCGCGAGCTGCGCGGGCGGTGCCGGGCGGGGCCGGCGCGC
>ERZ773063.1282-NODE-1282-length-15051-cov-2.912243_pt1 | contig 15051 bp, 9 predicted proteins | sample MGYA00580625_ERZ773063 | MGnify/ENA primary metagenome ERZ773063 (study PRJEB29015, sample SAMEA2738022) | human oral metagenome | biome: human oral; feature: human-associated habitat; material: dental | place: China | collected 2042 ...
AATTTAATCCCAAAATTTTTAAATTTTACTCTAAAATTCCGCTCGCGCTTCGTATGCGAACTCAAATGAAATTTCAAGCAAAATTCCGCGTCTAAATTTGAGCCCCGCTCTTAAATTTTAAAATTTTATCAGAGATTTTTTTATACAATTACGGCTGAAATTCGGCCCAAAAAAGGAGAGGGAATGTATAAGCTAAAGCATCTTCTTAGCGCGCAGGATCTGAGTCGCGAGGACATCTACGACTTTATAGATCTAGCGCGCGAGTTTAAAGCGCTCAACCGCTCTGACGTCAAAAAATCCGACTCGCTTCGCGGCAAGACGGTCATCAACGCGTTTTTTGAAAACTCCACCCGCACCCGCACGAGCTTTGAGATCGCAGCCAAGCGCCTGGGCGCAGACAGCGTAAATTTCACCGCTGCGGACAGCAGCACGAAAAAGGGCGAGACGCTGATCGACACTATCAGAAATATGCAGGCGATGCGCACCGATATCTTCGTGCTGCGCCACAGCTGCTCGGGCGCGGCGAAATTTGTAGCGGCCAACTGCGACGCATCGATCGTAAATGCGGGCGACGGGCTGAACGAGCACCCGAGCCAGGCGCTGCTGGATCTTTTTACGATCAGCGAGCACAAGGGCAGGATCGAGAATTTAAACGTCGCGATCATCGGCGATATATTTCGCTCGCGCGTGGCTAGAAGCGACATCTGGGCGATGCAAAAGCTCGGCATAAACGTGCGGCTATTCGGCCCTCCGATGATGCTGCGCGACTGCGACGCGTTCGGCTGCCCGATATGCAAAAGCGTAGAGGAGGCGATCGAGGGCGCCGACGTCATCATCATGCTTAGAATTCAGCTTGAGCGGCAAGACGGCGAGCCGAGCTTCCCGAGCGTGCGCGAGTACTCGAAATTTTTCGGACTTACCGCAAGGCGCATGCAAGCGGCGAAAGAGGGCGTCATGATAATGCACCCGGGCCCAATCAACCGCGGCGTGGAGATCAATTCCGACGTAGCCGACGATCCGCGCTATAGCTGCGTCTTAGATCAGGTAGAAAACGGCGAGGCGATGCGAATGGCGATACTTCATACGATAAATTTAAACAGGAGCGCACGATGAAAATTTTGATAAAAAACGGCACGATCGTTAATCATAACGGCAGCGAGGAGGCGAACGTCCTGATCGAGGGCGATAGAATTTCAAAGATCACGCGCGAGTGTCCCGCCGCAGACCGCGTCATAGACGCTGCGGGCAAGCTCGTGATGCCGGGTCTTATCGATATGCACGTGCATTTTAGAGACCCGGGGCTCGAATACAAAGACGACGTCATCAGCGGCAGCGAAACTGCGGTCGCAGGCGGCGTGACGACCTGCCTTCCGATGGCAAATACTAGACCCGTAAACGATAACTCAAGCATCACGCGCGCGATGATCGCTAAGGCTAAACAGCGCGGGCTTATCGATCTATTGCCCATAGGCGCGATCTCGCAGGACTGCAAGGGCGCAAAGATCGTCGAGATGGGCGATATGCTCGAAGCCGGCTGCGTGGCTTTCAGCGACGACGGGCTGCCCGTAACCGACAGCTCCGTGATGCGACAGGCGCTCGAATATTCCGCGCACTTCGGCTCGTTCGTGATAAATCACAGCGAGGATTGCTCGCTTTGCCACGGCGGCGTGATGAACGAGGGCAAAGTCAGCGCGATACTCGGTCTAAAGGGGATGGCGAGCGAAAAAGAGGAGATCATGATCGCACGCGATCTGCTGCTTGCCAAAAAGACGGGCGGGCACATCCACATCGCGCACGTAAGCTCGGCGTGGTCGCTAAAGCTCATCGAGCAGGCTAAGCGCGAGGGCATCCGCGTCACCTGCGAGGCTACGCCGCATCACTTCACCTTCGACGAGCGCGAACTGATGGGATACGATACGAATTTTAAAATGTCGCCGCCGCTTCGCACCCAAAGCGACGTACAGGCGATCAGAGAGGCGCTTAAAAGCGGTCTAATCGACGCCATCGTGACCGATCACGCTCCGCACAACACCGACGATAAATTCGTCGAATTCGACCACGCGCCGTTTGGAATTTTAGGGCTTCAAACCCTCGTACCGCTTACGCTTCGGCTCGTAAACGAGGGTGTCATCAGCCTTGAAGACATGGTGCGGCTGTGCTCGTTTAATCCGGCTAAAATTCTAAATTTAAAAGACAAGGGCGAGATTAAAGAGGGCTTTTTAGCCGACGTCGCGATCATCGATCCGCAGATTTCCTACGTTTACGACGAGGCGCTAAATAAGTCCAAATCGCGCAACTCGCCGCTTTTCGGTAAGCAGCTTACGGGCGCTACGGTATGCACGATCAAAAGCGGCCGCGTGGTGTATGAGTTTCCAAACGTCGTAGCGTAGGGCGCTTGCGGCGTAGAACTTGCGATCGGCGGCTTGCGGATGAGCGGCATTTGTAGTATAAACGGAGCGATTGCCTCATTTTAAATTTAGCTAGTTTGGACGCAACGGCTTGCTTTTAAAATTTTGCGGTGCGATCGGTTCATTTTAAATTTGGCGGCGGCGTAGGCACGGCGACTTGTCTTTAAAACATAGCGCGTTTTGCTTGGTATCGGCGTGACCCTCGATCTCGCAGCGTGATTGCCCTGCTTAAATTTATCGGTAGCCCTGGTGCAGTAAACTACATTTAAAATTTTGCAGCGCAATTTTTTGGTCTAATCATGCGGAGCTCTGCGGCTAATTCGCTTTAAATTTTACGGTAGCTCGGCGCAGCAACTTACTTTTAAAATTTCATAGCGCGAGCGCGGTTAGATTTTTTTAAAGTGGTTTGTCGTTTTTAAAGTGTGCGTAAATTTAACGCACATCGCCTTGCTTGCGAATTTCAGCCTCGGAATTTTACCGACGTGCGCGGCATTTGTAAATTTATAACGGCGCCTTTTTCGATGCGGCAGCTGCTTTTAAAATTTCACGCTCGCGGCGGTTGGGAATTCTATCTTTGCGCAGATTTGTTTTTGCTTCACGCGCAAATTTTATCGTGATTAAATTTGTCGCTAAGGCGCAAAATTTTAAAATTTTGCCGCCGCTAGCTTTTGGTGCGGAGCATAAATAATCCGCCGCATGAATGTAAGCGTCTAAATTTAAAGATATCTATAAATGGCGAATTATATTTCTCGTGCGCGCTGTGCGTCTCGCTAAAATCAGCTCTGCGCGGCAATCCTAAGCCACTCCTGCAAGATCAAAAATATATAAAATATTTAAATTTTGAGTTTGCAAAGAAGCATTTCCGCACCGCAGAGGGTGTGAGCCGCGCAGCGCAGGACGGCGTAAACGACGCAAGTAAAGCTGTGGAGCAAAAAGATGCGTACGGTGCAGTGCAGAGCAGTACGACGGACAAAGCCGCCGAGAGCGGCGGTGCAGCGGACGAAAAGCGCACGAACAGAAAAGAAGCGGCAAATGAAAAAGCGGCTAGTAAAAAAGGCGCCGACGAAAGCACGGGCTCGTCGTCTCTGCAAAAGGCGCATAAATTTTTTACCGAGCAAGTAGCGCAAAAAGGGCGCGAGGACGAGCCGATCTCCGCACGGCGGTGTTGGATAGAGCAGTGCCTAAAGCTCGGTCTGAAGGACGCTGGGCTTAGTATTTTAACTTTCGCAAAAGATAAAGCGCTTTTGGGTTTTTCGGGTATGAACGTAAACGGCATCGTTTGCCGCTTTGAGGACTTTAACGGCGTTTTTACGCCTGATTGGAAATACGATCGCAACAAAAAGGCTTGGTATGTGAAATACGTCGAGCGCCTTTGGCGCGGGATGCCGCGGGATGCGCTAAACGCGCGCGATAACAGCGCAGAATTCGGGAATGTTTTAGTGCAAATCAGGGATTTTGCGAGCAAGATAGGCTGCGAAAACTTTGCGCAGACGTTTGATAATGCGCTTAAGACGCTGCGGGGCGAAGTCGCTGTAGGCGAGTATTACGTCATTTCGTTTGCAGCGCTGCCGCAGCCGAGCTTGAGGGCGTTTGCCGCGGCGGGCATCGCCGATGTATTCGGTGCGATGGGCTCTTGGGATGATGAGCCGCCGTCTATGGCGCAAGAAATTGGGTTCGGGGACGAATACGACCGCCTCTCGGACGAGCTCTTGGCGCAGAAAAACTCAGCGATTTTGTTTGCGATAAACGGCTGGTAGGGCTTTTGCACAAGAGCCAGTAAGCGCGCTAAGCCTCTATCGTCGCTGGTCTATCAAACGCCGTTACGCTCGGCAGTTCGCCTTTAAATTTCTCTATCTGCACCATGCTCGTGTGCGCGGTGTTGCTTTGCGATAGCTGCGAGCTCGGTACGTCCTTGGTTAGCACGTTTATGTTGCCGTGCTTGCATAAGCTGCGCTCGCCCCAGACGGCGGGATCGTACCACGCGCCCTCGCTTACGATCACGACGTTATCTTGCGCCTTATCGCTTACCAGCGCGCCGCAGAGGATCTCGCCTCGGTCGTTGTAGATCCTCACTACGTCGCCCGTTTTTATGCCGCGCGCCTTTGCCGTGGCGGGGCTAATGAGTGCGAGTTCGCGGTTTGCGATCTCGGCGTAGTTGCGGATGAGCGAGTTGTTTAGCTGCGAGTGGAGCCTAAATTTAGAGTGCGCGCCGCTGATGGCGATAGGATACTTGCTCACGTCGCCGCCCAGCCACTCAAACGGCTCCATCCACGTCGCGTGCGGCGGACAGTCGGGATATCCTAGCTTTTCGACCGCTTCGGAGTAGAGCTCGATCTTGCCCGACGGGGTTTTTAGCGCGTTTTTCTCGGGATCGGCGCGGAAGTCCGCGTAGTTTGTAAAGTAGCGCTTTTTCTCGTCGATCTTATCAAATTTAACATATCCTTTTTGCCAAAACTCCTCAAATTTAGGCATCGCTATGCCCATGCCCTCGGCTTTTGCAGTAGCGTCGGCGTAAATTTCCTTCACCCACTCAAGCTCCGTTTTGCCCTCGCTAAAGGCCTGCTCGTACTCCTCGCCCCACTGCGCGCAGATGAGCCGCGCGATCTCAAAGTCGCTCTTGCTCTCGCCCGCAGGCTTTACTAGCGGCTTAATCGCAAAAAGATATTCGCTAGTGGAGTTTGCAAACTCTATATCCGTGCGCTCGCACTCAAGAGCCGACGGCAGCACGATGTCGCTGAGCCTCGCCGTACTCGTCCAAAAGGGCTCCGTGGTGATGATCGCTTCGATCTTTTTCATCGCTGCGACCGCGCGGTTGGTATCGGGATGGCGGGTGAAGGTCGAGCCGTTGGCGTTAAACATCACGCGGATGTGCGGCATGACGTACTTTTTGCCGTTGCGCTCGATCTGCTTGCCCGGCTCCATGATCGCATCTATGAGCCTGCTGTTTGGTATCTCGTGGTATTTAGCCTTGGCTAGCTTGCCTTGCGGGGCGATGTATTTTTCGTTTACCGCCGGGTTAAAGGCCTGAAGCTTAGGTGCAACAAAGCTGATATCTGCGTTTTTATGCATCTGATCGTTCATCACGTAGCCGCGCCCCGTCTTGCCGATGTCGCCTAGCATCGCCGCTAGCGTGATTAGCGCCCAGTACGCCATTTCGCCGTGGTGCTGGCGCTGAATAGAGTAGCCAGTAACTATGAGCGTGTCTTTTTTAGCCAGCGTGTCGGCTAGGCTTTTTAGCTCCTTTTCGCTCACGCCGCAAATTTTGCTCGCCCATTTTAGATCTTTTTTCACGCCGTCTTTCGCGCCTGTGAAATAATCCTTAAATTTATCGAACCCGACCGTGTAGCGCTCGATAAATTCCTTGTCGTAAAGTCCGTTTTCGTAGAGATAATCGCAAAGCCCGATCAGCATCGCCGTATCGGTGCAAGGGCGCACGGCGAGATACTCCGCGCCGAAATACTCCGCCGTTTCGTTGCGGTAAACGTCCACGCTGTAAATTTTCATCTCGCCTTTTTTAAATTTATCTTTCATAATCTCGTAGTAGGCGTAGGAGTTGTGCATCGGCACGCCTATAGCGATCTCGTTTGAGACGACGGGATTCGTACCCCAAAACACGATCGTTTTGGCCTCCTTTACCACGCCCTCCCAGCGCGTAGGATTATGCGTCGGATCGATCGAGCCCGTCACGTGAGGCAAAAACGCCGTCGCCGCGCCGTATGAGTAGCCGCCAAGCTCGCTCACGTAGCCTCCTAGCGCGTTTAGCATGCGCTTTGCGGTGCGCTGAGAGTGGCCGACCTTACCGAGACTGCCCCACTGATAAAGCTGCCCGTAGATGGCCTCCGAGCCGTATTTATCGAAGTTTTCTTTTAAAATTTTAGCGCTTAGCTTTATCGCCTCGTCCCAGCTAACGCGCACGAAGGGCTCTTTGCCGCGAAGCTGCGGCTTTGGATCTGCGGGACTAGCCAGGAAGCTTTTGCGCACGTATGGGTATTTCACGCGCGTTTCGTTTTGGATGTGATCGCTTAGGGCGTTGTTTAGCACCGTTGGCATCGCGTCGCCCTCAAATGGCTCTGTGCCCACGACCCTACCGCCGATGGTTTGGACGTAAAATGCGCCAAATTTATTCGCGCAAAGCCCCATCTGCTCGTCAAATATCGCCTGCGCCGCCGCGTCAAATTGTTTTGCCTGCACTGAAGCCGCAGCTAGCGCACCTAGTTTTAGAAAGTCTCGTCTTTTCATGGTTTTTCTCCGTTAAATTTAAATTTGTTGGTTGATTTGGTTTAAATTTAGCGGGATTTATGAGGTTGAACTTTGCATCGTTTGCCTTTATAACGTATTACGCGACCTCGCGTCTTAGCGGTGATTTTACGAAATTTAGGCTTAATTTGCCATTTATCTATGGCATTGCGGCGAAATTAAATTTTTATACGCAGTTGCCGCTAAAATAGCTTATCTATCAGCGCGTATCCCCACAGCGCGGCGTTGAGAAATAGGCTCATCATCACGGCGGTGCTTGCGGTGTCTTTGGCGCCCTTGGCTAGCGGGTGGATTTCGCTCGTGGCAAGATCGACCGCGCGCTCGACGGCGGAGTTTATGCACTCGGTTGTGAGCGTAAAGACCGCGCCGAAGATCAAAAATAGATTTAGCACTGCGCCGAAATTCCAAAAAAATAGCGACAGCAGAAGCGGGACGAACACGCAAAGCTCGAGTCTAAAACTACGCTCGCTGCGCAGCATCTCGCAAAGACCCGCCATAGCGTAGCCCCAGTTGGCAAAAAATCGGTATTTGGGCTGATTGCGCATAATTTTCCTTTAAATTTAGTCAAAATTTCGTATAATCATACCAAAATTTTTGCGCCAAAGGCTAAATTTGAAACTGATTAGTTGGAACGTAAACGGGCTGCGCGCAGTGCTCGGCAAAGACGGCTTTGCGTGGCTTGCGGAGCAAAACCCCGATTTTTTGGGTTTGCAAGAGATCAAGGTGAGCGAAAAGGACGCTCCGAAAGGGCTTTATGAGCTCGGATTTTCTCAGATCGATCTAAATTCCGCCGCTCGCGCGGGATATTCGGGCGTGGCGAGCCTGGCTAAATTTAAAAGCGAGACGAGCAAGGCGCTGTTTTTCCCCGACGACGAGGGGCGCGTGCTGCAGCACCGCTTCGGCGATGTCGTACTTTTTAATATCTACTTCCCCAACGGCCAAAAAGACGAGGCGCGGCTAGCCTACAAGATGGAATTTTACGCAAAATTCCTAGCCTACGCGCGTAGCCTCGCGGAGCAGGGGCTCGGAGTGATATTTTGCGGCGACGTAAATACCGCGCACCGCGAGATCGATCTGGCAAATCCAAAAGCAAACTCCAAAACCTCGGGTTTTTTGCCGATTGAGCGGGCATGGCTCGATGAGGTGGAGGCGGCGGGCTTCATAGATACCTTCCGTGCCGTGCGCGGCGAGCTGCGGGACGCCTACTCGTGGTGGAGCTACCGCTTTAACGCGCGCGCCAAAAACGTAGGCTGGCGGATCGATTATTTTTTCATCTCGGTAAATTTACGCTCGCGGCTAAAGGACGCTTTTATCCTAAGCGACGTGATGGGCAGCGACCACTGCCCCGTGGGCATCGAGATCGAAATTTAGCCGGGGCAAATTTCGCGCCTACAAGCTTCGATCTTGCGCGGCTGGCGGATAAGGTGCGCATAGTGCGCGAGCTAATGCGCGGATTTAAAGAGGCGGTGCGTAAATACAGCGCGATAAAATTTTAAATTTAAGGAGAGAAAATGTTGAGCGATATCGAAATAGCAAATGCGGCGAAGCCGGATAAAATTTCAAACGTTGCGAAAAATTTAGGGCTTAGCGAGGATGAGATCGAGCTGTACGGCCACTACAAAGCCAAGCTAAGCATCAAGCCGCGCTCGCGCGCTTCGAAGCTTATCTTGGTCACGGCGACCAATCCGACGCCGTTTGGCGAGGGTAAGACGACGACCTCCATCGGTCTAGCCGACGCGCTAAAACGCCTGGGCAAAAGCGTCTGCCTTGCGCTGCGCGAGCCGTCGCTGGGACCGGTTTTCGGTATCAAAGGCGGAGCTGCGGGCGGCGGGTATTCGCAGCTGGTGCCGATGGATGATCTAAATTTGCATTTTAACGGCGATTTTCACGCAATCACCTCCGCAAACAATCTCATTTCGGCGGTCATCGACAACTCGCTGTATCAAGAAAACCCTCTAAAGATCGAGAAAATTTTATGGAAGCGCTGCATGGATATGAATGATCGCGCGCTGCGCCACATCACCGTAGGTCAGGGCGGGCGCACCGACGGAGTAGAGCGTGAGGACGGCTTTAACATCACCGCGGCTAGCGAGATAATGGCGGTTCTGTGCCTCTCGAACGATCTTGCCGAGCTTAAAGAAAACATCGCAAATATAATGGTCGCCTACGATACGCAGGGAGAGCCGATATACGTGCGCGATCTGGGCTGCGCGGATGCCGTGGCGATCCTGCTAAAAGACGCGATGAAGCCGAATCTCATCCAGAGCCTTGAGCACACGCCTGCGCTCGTGCACGGAGGTCCTTTTGCAAATATCGCGCACGGCTGCAACTCCATAATGGCGAGCAAACTCGCACTCTCGCTTGCAGATTACGCCGTGACGGAGGCGGGCTTTGGAAGCGAGCTCGGAGCTGAGAAATTTATCGACATCAAGTGTCGCCGCGCTGGTATCGCTCCGGACGCCGCGGTGCTGGTTAGCACGATCCGCTCGCTTAAATACAACGGCGGCGCGGATAAAGAAAGTATCGCGAGCCCAGATCTTGCCGCGCTTCAAAGAGGCATCGTAAATTTAGGTGGGCATATTGAAATTTTACAAAACTTCGGGCTAAATCCGGTCGTGGCGCTTAATCGCTTCAGCTTCGATAGCGACGACGAGATCGCTTTCGTTCGCGAGTACTGCAAGCAGCGCGGCGTGCAGATGGCGATTTGCGAAAATTTCGCCAAAGGAGGCGAGGGCGCGCTTGAGCTAGCCCGCCTCGTCATAGATGAGTGCGAGCGCGCTAAGGAGCTAAAATTCGCCTACGAGCTTAGCGACGATACGGCGAGCAAGATCGAAAAGATCGCTACTAAAATTTACGGCGCGAGCGAGGTGATTTTCGAGCCTGAGGCGCAAAAGGCGCTGCAGCATATCAAGGCCTTGGGGCTTGAGCGGCTAAACGTCTGCATCGCAAAGACGCAGTATAGCTTCAGCGACGACGCCAAGGCACTCGGGCGCGCACGCGGCTTTAAACTAAGCGTTAAGGACCTTCAGATTCGCACGGGGGCGGGCTTCATCGTCGCCGTCTGCGGCAAGATAATGCTGATGCCAGGGCTACCGAAGGTTCCTAACGCGCTAAATATGAAGATCACGGATGGGGGCGTTATAAGCGGGCTAGCATGAAATTTTATTTTCGGCGCTCAAAACCAAAGCCGAAAATTCCGCGCTTGGGCGGTAAAATTTAGCTGCGGGCTTCGGCAGCGATAAATTTTGCTTGCAGGTTGCGGCGAGTTTATCGCGCCCCTGTTTTAGTGCGTCATGGTTTTGCTATGCCTCAGTTTTATTGCGCTGGATTTTAGCCGGTCGAGTTTTGGCTAGTCGGATTGGTCGGATTTTAGCGCGCCGAGCTCGGCCTGCAAAATTTCATTAAATTTCGCGCAAGATCTACGCAGAAATTCGGCGCGAAACCCGTGCAGGTTTAGCATTTGAATTTTCGCTCGCAAAGTTCCGCGCAAAAACTGGGCGCAAGATTTTAAACCGAGCCGCTCGCGAGCTTGCGAGCTCATCGCGGTGAGATTAAAATTTCATGCCGCATAAGCTCGCCGTGAAATTTAAAATTTCACGCGGCCGCGCACAGTGTCATGTGTCACTACGAGATTCTAAATTTCATGTCGAGCGCACCGTGAAATTAATCCGTCGGTCGCGCAGCAGATCGCCGCACGATCTAAAATTCGCGCTTGCGCCGCGACATGCACCGCCGTGAGTTAAATTATGCAGCAGGCGAGCTAAATTTTACGCTCGTACGATCAGTCATGTTGGCGGAGGTTTGCGGCGCCCAGATTAAATTTTACACACCGCCGTGCATCGCCTGCAGTGGGCGCGGATGTCTGATCTGCTCTGCTTGCAAAGGCGCAGGCGGCTATAGCTGTGCGGCAGGCGAGCTAAATTTTACGAGCCGCTGCGTCGCGGTATGAAATTTCGTGCTGCTCGCTGCGAACTGAATTCGCGCGACGACTATATGTCGCTGCATGCTCGTAAATTAAATTGCACTCCACGCACCCGTCGCCTGATTGTCGCGGGATTGAAATTTGCGTGCCGCTTATCGCAGAATTTTAGGTCGTTGCACGCCGCGCCATAGCTGTCATAAAATTTTAAATTGCATGTCGTACGTACGAGCTCGCCGTGAAATTTAAAATTTTATGCAGGCGTGAAATTTGCTTCGCGTTACGCTGTGTCGTACATCGTCGCGAGCCAAATTATGCGCTGCTGCGGAATTAAAGTCTTGCATGCCCGCTGCTATCGCTCGGGCGCCGCATGCTTGGCGGCTCCGTTTTGCGATCCGTTCGCGCTGTATTTGTTGCGGCAGTTATGTACGTCACCGCGCCGCAGTGCGAGATTTTGCGTCGAGCTCTATTTTAGAGCTTTGATTTGCAGCGAGATTTTACGGCGCGCAATGGCGCTAAATTCCATCCTGCGTGAGATTTTGGAATTTTAAAATTCCCTTTCGCGGTATAATTGTATGAAATGCAAAATTTACAGGATTTCAATAAAGGAATTTTAAAATTTATGCGGCGTGGCTTTGTGGCGCGCCCGCAAGAAAGGAGCGATCATGGACAAGCTGGATAAAGAGGAGCTAGCAGAGGCGTTTGTCGCTAGGCTCAAAGCTTTAGCGCGTAGCGGCGGCGCCGATCTGCGTGAGCTTGATCGCGAGTTTTACGGATTTAGCGTGAGGCTTGGCGTGCGTTATGACTTTGCCGGCAAGTTTAGCGTCTCGCAGATAAGTGGCGGCGAGCGCGCGCAGCTGCATTTCGCTGACGTCGCGCAGTTCGAAGCTCATGCGCGCGAGTGCCTGCGCGCGGCAAGCACTGATGCGGAACTAAGCGAGGCCTTTATGCTACGCCTGCGTGCAGACCCCCAAAAAGCCGCTACGAATGCGGATCAAATCATAAAATTTCACGATTTTAAGCCCTTTAGCGTTCAGCTGCGTTGCAAGCATTGCGGCGGATCGGGCAGGAGGCGCTGCAAAGCCTGCGAAGGCGCAGGCAAGACGCCGTGCGCTAACTGCGGCGGACGCGGGCGCTTGATCTGCCCCGATTGCAAGGGGACCGGTGGCTATAGCCGCGCGGCATTAAGCTCTACGGACGCTCATGCGCGCGGCCTTTCTGGAGGCGATTCTGCAGGCTCTGCGTCAAATTCTATGGGCTATTGCTTCATACCCTGCGCTAGCTGCGGCGGTAGCGGCTCGCGCATTTGTCCCGCTTGCGGCGGCGCAGGCAGATTGCGCTGCGAAAAGTGCGGCGGTGCGGGTGATTTTCGCTGCGAGCACTGCGATGGGCGCGGGTATTTCACTCGCACCGGCAAAGTAGCCGCTTATGCCCGCCCGAGCGTCAGCATAGGCGCTAGCTCGCAGGTTTTTGGGCGTGAGCTGCTGGAGTTTTTATGCAGCAAGGGCGTAGGTTTTGCAGTTCGCAGACTTTTGTTTCGTCTAAGCTCGCTGCGAGCGGTGCAGGGCGGCTGCGAAGCGGTATTTAGCGCGGAGGAGGAGTTTTTGCGCTTGAGTTTTGCCGTCTGCGGCAAGGCTTACGATGCGGCGTGCTTCGGCGGCGTGACATTCGTAAGACCTAGCTTTTTTGACGAAGTTTTTGCGTCGGAGCTTGCGGCGGCACGTGGTGCGCCCGCTAGGCTAGGGCGGGACGATGCGCAAAGCCTTTTTGCGCTATTTCGCGCAAAGCCTGCGCTGGATGCGGCGATGCGCCTAGCTAGTGCTAAGCTGCGCGGCGAGACGCTAAATCTTGATCAGTTGCGCGGCTCGGACGGGCATTTTAACTCTGTAAATTCTACTTGCGGCACGGCCGATTGCGACGCTTTGAGCCTTGCGAAAGACGCTCCGCGCAAAGAAAATCTCGAGGGCGGCGCGAGCGTAAAATTTGCGGGTACGAAATTTGCTAGCGCTTCGGCAAATCCTATGAGCGCAGAAGATAATCACTTGGGATCGCGCGGAGAGCTTGGCAGGTTTGCAGGCGGAGTAGGCGGCGGCATAAAATTTACAGGGGCGGATCTTTCGGGAGAGAATTCTGCCGGCGATTTTGAGGCTAGGCAGCAAAGCAGCGAAGCTCGCGCGCAGAATGGACCTAATTTTGCCGGCTCGCAAGAGGGCTTAGGTGGCATTTTCGATCGCACTACGGAGGGTCTTTACGAATTACACGGCGAGCGAGATTACCGAGATTTAAGTGTCTTAAATGCTCAAAATTCCACAAATTCCATAGACTCCGCCGCAATAAATTCCGAAAATCTAGCCGCTACAAAATTTAAAAATCGCACGAATACGCAAGATCCTGCGTCAAATTCTAAAATTTCGCCTTTTGCACGATTAAAGAAGTTCTTTTTTCCGCGTTCTTTGCGCGAGGATTGCGCGCAGAGTTTTGCCGCGGCGATTATGCGCGTTTGCGAGGGCTTTATTTCGCAGCAATGCGCTCGCGATTTGGGCGGAGCGATGGCTGGGGCGCTTGGCGTGCTAAGTCCGCGATATGACCGCGTAGTGTGGTACGTAGGCGGAGGCGCGCTCATCGCGACGGCTGCGCTGGCGTGCGAGGGCTACTTCGAGATGATCTTTGCGGAGCATTATTTTTGGGCACTCGCGTGCGGTGCGTTAATCGCTGCTGTGGGGCTGTTAGGCGGTGTGGCGCTGTGGCTGGCAAGCGCAGTGCGGTGTGTCGTAAAAGCTCGTAAAATTCCGCGAGAATATCGCTGCGGCAGAGGTGGCGCGGCGTTTGCTCACTTTTGTAAAGCTCTGCTCTGCGCTATTTTGGCTAGCGCAATCTACGGAGGCGCGGCAAATACAGGCTACACACCGAAAACCGGCGCAGCAGGGCTGCTGCGAGGGTGGATGCCTACATTTTTTGAGGACGAAAATTCCGCTTCCGTGAGTGATGGCGTAAATTCTGTAGACGAAAATTTTACGAGTGCAAGCTCTAACGGCTCTGAAAGCCCTGCTTTAAATTCCGCTTCCGGGGCGACTAAGGATTCTGCTACGATGCAAAAGGATAAAATTTTATATATCCAAAAAAGCATCGGAGTGAAGCAGGACGGGATTTTTGGCGCACGCACGCTAAAAAAGGCGAGGGAGGTTTTGGATCAAAACCTAAGCGGCGTCGATGAAATTTACGAGGCTCTAAAAAGCAAAGAGCGTGCGACGATAAATCTTCGCCCCGGCGATAAATCCGCGCCTTAGGCTTGGCGGGCGATCTTAAAAAATCAAAAAGGACTAAAATGAAAAATAAAATTTTAATTCTAGCGCTTATCGCGACGCTTGCTGCAAATTTCGCGCTAGCCGAAAATTTTGAAATCACTGCAGACGATATAAGTAGGGCTACGAAATCCTGCGATAAGGGCGATATGAAGTTGTGCGGGGCCTTGGCGCAGATTTATAATTATGGCTGGGGCGTGCCGCAAGATCTGCTAAAGGCTGCGCCGTTATACGTCAAAGCTTGCAAAGGCGGCGATGTGGAGTCGTGCGTAAATTTAGGCATTTTGTATCAAAGCGGAGAGGGGATGCCGCGCGATGAGGCGAAGGCGGCGGAGTTGTTTGACAAAGCCTGCGATGACGGGCACGCGATAGGCTGCAGTAACGCAGGCTCTGCGTATATCAGAGGCAGAGGCGTGCGCAAAGACGCTATAAAGGGCGTAGGTTACTATGTGCGCGGTTGCGATATGGATATCGCGGATAGCTGGGCTGCGTGCTTAAATTTAGCGCGTCTTTACGAGGGCGCAGATAATGCAAAAGCCGCGCAGTACTACAAAAAGGCCTGCGAGCTGGGCAGCAAGGATAGATTTATGAGCTCGGTAGCGGAGCATGAGCAGATATGGAAAAGCTCATGCGAAAGCTACGAAAGGCTTAAATAGCCGCGAAAATCTATGCTTTGAAGCAGACTCTCGCGCTAGCCGTGGCTACAGTGCAAGAACCATAGCGATTTCGCATAAATAGCGCAAATCTAAACATCAAGTATCCTGTAGGAGCGGAAACATAACGACGCAAGCTCTTAGCGGGCTCGTATTTTAGGAGGCAATATAATGACGCTAGCGCTGATCCGCCACGTTACGCCGCTGATCGATCGCGGCGTGTGCGACGCCGCAGAAGCGGCACGGCGCGCGATCCTGTATAATGCTACGCAAAGCTTAGCTTTGTGGCAAACCGATAAATTTAAAAGCAGCGCCGCATGCGAAAAGCTCACCCGCATAAGCCGAATATGCTCGTCGCCGCTGCCGCGCGCCGCACTTACGGCACAAAAGCTATTCCCGCAGCGGGACATAGAGTACCTAGAGACTTTGCGCGAGTTTAATCTGCGAATATTTCCCGTGCCGCTAATAAAAATGCCGTTTGATTGTTGGCTCGTGCTCTCGCGCCTGCTGTG
>ERZ773063.1284-NODE-1284-length-15034-cov-4.443421_pt1 | contig 15034 bp, 14 predicted proteins | sample MGYA00580625_ERZ773063 | MGnify/ENA primary metagenome ERZ773063 (study PRJEB29015, sample SAMEA2738022) | human oral metagenome | biome: human oral; feature: human-associated habitat; material: dental | place: China | collected 2042 ...
GTGTGCCTTTTATATGCAGTAGGCTTACTTTATCACTCCATATTTCGGAAGAACCCATTTAGTTAAGTGCTTCGTTGAAGGATAAACGTAAAAGCCCATTGATGGTATTCTGTAGGTTAATCAACCGAATACAATCAATGGACTTGTGATATATGATGATTATGTTTTATGCTTTTTTCTTCTTAGCACTTCTTCTCTTCCACCACAAATAGTAACCACTAATAGGGAGGAAGCCACCGATAAGGGCTGCGATAGCATAGAGAACGCGTGAGAACCATCCGCCCCATGTTCCTGTGTGTAACTGCTTAAAGAGCATACCGCCCTTTGGCTTCTTACCATGCTGATCGCCTTTCATGTCTTTTGCTCCCTCCTTCTGTACTTGTGGTTGTCCCTTCGTCTGACTTGTGTCTGTCTGTGCAAAAGCCTTGTCGTTAGTTGCTCCTTGCTGACTTCCTTCTTTTGCTTGCTGCATCTTCATTTCTTTTGGTGGCATAGGCTGACCGAAGAGTTTAGACATTCCCGCTCTGTACCAGCCGAAAGAGAAGACAGGACCTGTGAGTGCCATGAGGAAAAGGAAGATAAAGACATAGATACCTAATGATACGTGAGAGTCGTAAACAAAGCGACGGAAACCCTTGTTAGTGCTGACGGTCAAACGACTTTTCAACGCCTTCTTGGTCTTTGGCCACCAGATGACAACACCCGATAACAATACGATTGACATACAGATTGCTGACACGGCTGTAAGGATGCGTCCAAGTGACTGTCCACCCTCATGTGCATTCTCAGGTTTCATAAAGAGCCAACGGTGCAGTCGTACTACCATTGTATAGATTGGCATCTCTTTGGCATTCATGTCAAAGAGGGGTGCAAGGTCTTTTATTAGCAGTATTGCCAGACCACTGAAGCACAAAATAGCCATTATTACGCCTAATGGTAAAGCAAACCAACGGTGAATCTTTAAACAGAATTTTCTCATATCCTAAATAATTATTGTTTTGTTACTTGTTTATCTGTTGTTTCCTCTTTTACTTATCCTTTTCCTTCCCTTTCGTTTTGGACAGCTTTTAAGACTTATATGCTTAGATGATTGAAAACCCTGAAAGTTTATTTTATGAGGAAAGAAATTAGTGTTTGTTTATGTTGTTGTGGAAATCTTGTTTGTTTTCTTTGTATGAAAAAGAGGTTAACATAGCTTCATTCGCCTCCATATCCAGTTAGGGATATGTCGCCATAAGTAGGTGAGTACGCACCAACGGCTATCGATGACGCAGATGTGTCGTCGGCTGTTAATAGCCTTTATAATACTGCGTGCCACCTTTTCTGTGGTCATCAGCATCGGAAGGTGAGATGTACCAGCGAGTAGGGGAGTGTCGACAAAGCCGGGACGGATATCGGTGAAGTGGATGCTATGATGTTTACAAGCTGCGAGTTGTTCCAACGCTTGTAGATAGGTGTTCTGCATTGCCTTTGTTGCACTGTATGCAGGAGCAGGTCCGAGTCCTTTTGTTCCAGCGATAGAGGTGATACAAGCGATGTGTCCACCTCCCTTATTGGCAAAATAGCGATAGGCACAGCCAATCATTCTTGTGAATCCAACAGCGTTGGTTCCCATTGTTTTGAGTTCTATGTCAGCATTAAGACTTGGGTTTTGCCAACCGATTCCTGCTGCATGAAAATAGAGGTCGATGCCGTTCATACGTTCTATAAGTTGCAGTAAGGAAGTCTCTGCATCTTCGTTATTTACATCAATTTGGGCGGTGTAGACTCGCTCTGGTGCCATAGCTTGCAAGTCTGTCAACTTGTCTATACGACGAGCAGCCACACCAACCGCCCATCCTTGTGCGATGAGCAGTCGTGCCACTTCATGTCCGATACCGCTGCTGGCGCCTACGACGATTGCTTTTTTCATTTCAGTAAGTCCTTAGGTAAGAGTTCGTTGAGGCTATCTTCACGAATAATCTTCGGTGCAGCCTTGCCGGGCAGCACTAAAACTTTTTTGCCATTGCGATAGATATGCAACTGTCGTGAACGAATCACAGCTGTTATCTCATCATCATTCTGCATCGCCTGCCATATAGGATAGTAGACACCTTCTTCGTTAAAGAGCTTCTTCTGCAGGTGTGAACACATATTGGTAGTATCGAGTTCTATCATTTCTTTCGTTAAATTTGGATGTTATTACGTAGATACAATATCGTTTCCTAATCTTACTTTCTGCAAAGTTAGGAAAATAAAGCCGTATAACAAGCAATGAATTGGAAAATACGTGTTTTGTGTAAGGATGTGTAGTTGTGGTTATTAGAATATTTCCCTTTCTATATTAAGTTGTCAGAAAAGAAAAAGGTGCAAGCCACGTAATCCATTGACTTACACCTTTCTTGCGGAAAGAGGGGGATTCGAACCCCCGATACCCTTTAGGGGTATACACGCTTTCCAGGCGTGCCTCTTCAACCACTCGAGCATCTTTCCTTGTGAATCCTAACGTATATCGTCTATATGCTGGACTCAAATTGGTTTGCAAAAATAGGACTTTAGTTTTACAATAAAGCGGCAGCGAAGAGGATTTTAAGTTTCTTTAAAGTTTTATGTAATTGTCTACTACGATTCTTTTTTAAGCAAACCCCTGTTTTGTTTGCGTGTATGAATTCCTATCATTGGGCAAGAAAAGCTTTAAACTAAAATTGATTATTAGCCTACAATACTTACAATTCTTACTATGGTATGGTAAGAGTAAGTGAGTTTATATGGGCTAAATAAGGAGGTGTAGCAAGCGTAATAGGGGTAGAGAACCTTTGTGTTCTATCTTTTTTCTGTGATTTATGACTTAATTAAAGGAAAATGTTTATCTTTGCGCAATAGGTAAATCTGTAACTCTTCAGATGAATAAGCAAGTGAATGTTTGTCTCAATACAAGTGAATCCGCTTGCAATAAGTCAAAACAAGTAAATACACTTGCAATCCTATAAAACAAGTTAATATGCTTGCAATAAATGTTTAGTATTATGTATGCTGCTATATCTGCTGATATTGTCTCCTCAACGTCCCTGTCAAAGGATGCAATGATAGAACTGACAGAGAAACTGAGAGGTGTCTTATGTCTTTTGGAAGATAGATATGAAGGATTCTGGGGTCGTATTGTTAGAGGAGATTCCATAGAATGTATTATGCCTAAGGCTGTCGATGCATTGGAAATTGCAATTCTTCTAAAAGCGTTTGTGAAATCGTTTACTCCCAAAGATGGTCAGGGTTTAAAGCAATTTCATAAGTATGGGCTGAGAGTTGCCATTGGAATTGGGGAAATGAAGACGGTTGACAAAACGTTGGATATGCTTGACGGAGAGGCTATATATCGGTCGGGTAGAGAGCTTGATAAACTTGTGGGGAGGTCAAAGTTCTCATTTGTCCTATCAATGGAGAATACCGAAAAAGAAACAGCATTGCAACTGATGCTCTCTCTTGTTAATCATCTATTGAACAAGGCAACTGCTCGAAAGTGTCAAGTGCTTTGTGAGAGGATATTGGCAAAAGATTCTAACGAGGTGGCTCAACGTATGGGTATTTCGGTGTCGGGAGTTAATCAGACTTTGAAAGATATAGGTTGGGATTTGGTAGAACAGGTAATTGACTACTATCGCAAAATAACTACAAATATATGATATACTATTTAACCTTAAATCTTATTATTGCTCATATTATTGCTGATTTCTATCTGCAGACAAACTCTTTCTGTAGAATGAAGGCGAAGTTTGGTATCAAAGGAACTCAGTTGTGGATACACTCGATGTTTGTTGGAATCCTTTCATGGATAGTCGTTGGTGATATTAGGGGCTGGTGGCTCTCTCTTTTATTAGTACTCTCTCATTTCTTTATAGACTGGTTGAAGCCTAAGGCAGAGCATAGGCTTCTGAAATGGCAGAAAGACTGGTCGTGGGTAGGTTTAACAATATTCCTTGTAGATCAGTTTCTTCACGTTTTATGTATTCTGTTTTTGGCTGATTTGTGGTTCAATGCAAATTCAGATTGGACACAATGGGGATGGGTACTTGAGCTAATTTCTGACCATCCATTACGGGTAAAAACGTTCCTTGTATTTCTATTGGTTGCAAAACCTGCTAATATCTTGATTCTCTTGATACTCAAAGCCTGTAATCTTAATATAGAAGTCAATGAAAAAGAAAAGAAAAACAACTTTCATGCAGGGCGGTTAATAGGTCTTTTGGAAAGATGTTTGATAGTTTTATTCGTTGTCCTTTCTCAGTATGAGGCAATTGGATTTCTTATCGCTGCAAAATCTATCTTACGTTTTAGTGAGGCTACGTCGGGTAGTGTCAAGTCTGAATATGTACTGACTGGCACGCTGTTGTCCTTGACGATAGCACTGTGTTTGGGACTTGTTGCAGTTAAATGGAATATTTGATGCTATTTTTATTACTTAATATCCTACCTAATTCATGGAAAATTAGTATCTTTGCACTTTAGTTTAGAACCAACGATTTTCGTTTTAGAAGATAATAATTAAACATACATACATCGTGGCTGAAACAAAGTATATTTTCGTTACGGGCGGCGTAGTTTCTTCACTTGGTAAAGGAATTATCTCGTCATCAATCGGTAAGCTTCTTCAAGCAAGAGGTTACAACATTACCATTCAGAAATTTGATCCGTACATCAACATTGACCCGGGTACGCTGAACCCTTACGAGCACGGTGAGTGCTACGTAACAGAGGATGGTATGGAGACCGACCTCGACCTCGGTCACTATGAGCGCTTCACAGGTATTAAGACTACGAAGGCGAACTCTATGACTACGGGACGTATCTATAAGAGCGTTATTGACAAGGAGCGTCGTGGCGACTACTTGGGTAAGACTATTCAGGTTGTTCCTCATATTACGGACGAAATCAAACGTAATATTAAGCTTTTGGGGCAGAAGTATCACTATGACTTTGTGATTACTGAGATTGGTGGTACTATTGGTGATATTGAGTCAGCTCCATTCCTTGAGGCTATTCGCCAGTTGAAGTGGGAATTGGGTAAGCGTGCTATCAATCTTCACTTGACATATGTTCCTTATCTTAAGGCTGCAGGTGAGTTGAAGACAAAGCCAACTCAGCACAGCGTAAAGGAATTGCAGAGTGTAGGTATTCAGCCAGATGTGCTCGTGATGCGTACAGAAAAGCATCTTGACGATGATATTCGTAAGAAGGTCGCAGCTTTTTGTAATGTTGATTTCGACTGCGTTGTACAGAGTGAGGACCTCCCAAGTATCTACGATGTTCCTGTAAATATGTTAGAGCAGGGTTTGGATGCTGCTATTCTGCGTAAGTGCGGTGAGGAAGTTGGTCCTAAACCTGCGCTCGGTCCTTGGAAGGAGTTCCTTGATCGTCAGCGTAAAGCAACTAAGGAAGTACACATTGGACTTGTTGGTAAATATGACTTGCAGGATGCTTATAAGAGTATTCGTGAAGGATTGTTGCAGGCTGGAACCTATAACGACCGTAAAACAGTTATTACCTTTATCAATTCTGAGGAACTGACAGAGGAGAATGTAGCTGAGAAACTTAAGGGACAGGACGGTATTGTGGTTTGTCCGGGCTTTGGTCAGCGTGGTATTGAGGGTAAGATTGTTGCTGCTCACTATACACGTACACACGATATCCCAACCTTCGGTATCTGTCTTGGTATGCAGATGATGGTGATTGAGTTTGCTCGTAATGTCCTTGGGTATAAGGATGCTAACTCACGAGAGATAGATGAGAAGACAACACACAATGTGATTGATATTATGGAGGAGCAGAAGAATATCACCAATATGGGTGGTACGATGCGCCTTGGAGCCTATGAGTGCGTACTGCGTCAGGGTTCACATACCTTTAATATCTATAAGCAAGAGCATATACAGGAGCGCCATCGTCATCGTTATGAGTTCAATAACGACTATGAGAAGGAGTTTGAGAAGCATGGTATGATGTGTGTTGGTCGCAATCCAGAGAGCGACTTGGTTGAAATCGTTGAGATACCAGGTTTGAAGTGGTATATTGGAACACAGTTCCACCCAGAGTATCAGTCAACTGTACTCGGTCCACATCCGCTCTTCCTCGACTTCGTAAAGACTTCAATTGAAAATCAGAAAAACAAATAAATGGATAAAAGAACAATCACAGGGTTTGTACTTATTGCCCTGATTCTCTTTGGTTTTGCTTGGTGGCAGCAGCCATCAGCTGAACAGGTAGCACAGCAGAGAGCTGAATTTGTAAAGGATTCTATCGCTTCTGCTAAGAAAGCACAGACTGCGAAACTTACTGCTGAGAAGCAGGCACAGCTGAAGGCTACGCAGGCTACTGATACAACAGCTCTATTTTATGCTGCTTTGAATGGCAAGGCACAGGATATTATATTGAAAAATAGTAAGGTTGAGCTGACTTTGAGTACCAAGGGTGGTGTTGTAAAGAAGGCTGTTATCAAGAACTATATCGGTCATAATATAGCTGTTAAGGATGGTTCACAGGACCAAAAGAATGTTACTTTGTTTAGTGGTGACGACCAGAGCCTTAACTTTATGTTGGCTGCAAAGAATAGTAATATTGAGACAAAAGACCTTATCTTCACTCCTTCAAATGTGACAGATTCTACTGTTACGCTGACTGCTGTGGCAGGAGAGGGTAAGACACTTACCTTGAACTATACACTTGGTAAGGACTATTTGCTCAATATGTCTTTGCAGGCAGAGGGTATGGGTGGACTCTTTGCTCCAAATTATAACCAGATAGATATTAACTGGCAGGAGCGTTGTAAGCAGCAGGAACGTGGTTTCACATTTGAGAACCGCTACGCAACACTTACCTATAAGAAGCATGATGGGGGTACTGATTACTTGAGTGAGACTTCTGAAAAGGAAGAGACAACAGAGGACCCAATGGATTGGGTAGCTTTCAAAAACCAGTTCTTCTCTGCTGTGATGATTGCAAAGGATAACTTTGCAACAGGTGCAAAGCTTAAGAGTACACCACTTGAGAAGTCTTCTCATTACCTTAAGCACTATGAGGCTAACATGAAGGCTGGCTTTGATCCAACAGGTAAGCGCCCTTCAGAGTTCGAATTCTACTTTGGTCCTAACGATTTCCGTCTGCTTCAGTCTGTTGAAACAGAGAGTAAGTTTGCAAAGGAACTTGACATGGAACGCCTCGTATATCTTGGTTGGCCATTGTTCCGCATTATCAACCGTTGGTTTACTCTTTATGTATTCGATTGGTTGAGTAAGGTGTTCCCAATGGGAGTTGTATTGATTCTCATTACCTTATTATTAAAGCTTATTACCTTCCCAATGGTGAAGAAGAGTTATATGAGCTCTGCTAAGATGCGTGTGTTGAAGCCAAAGTTGGATGAAGCAACGAAGCAATTCAATAAGCCAGAAGACCAGATGCAGAAGCAACAGGCTATGATGCAGAAGTATTCTGAGTATGGAGTGAGTCCTTTGTCAGGCTGTCTTCCTATGTTGATACAAATGCCAATCTGGATTGCGATGTTCAACTTCGTACCGAATGCTATTCAGCTTCGTGATCAGAGCTTCCTTTGGATGCACGACCTCAGTACTTTCGATCCAATCTTCTCATGGGATCATGACGTTTGGCTCGTTGGTGACCATATCTCATTGACTTGTATCCTCTTCTGTGGTGCTAACTTGCTTTACACATGGTTTACCATGCAGCAGCAGAAGGATCAGATGGTTGGACAACAGGCTGATCAGATGAAGATGATGCAGTGGATGATGTTTGGTATGCCATTGTTCTTCTTCTTTATGTTTAATGACTATTCATCAGGTCTGAACTTCTATTACTTTATATCTCTCTTCTTCTCAGCTGCTATCATGTGGGCATTGCGCAAGACAACCAATGAGGAGAAACTTCTGGCTATCCTTGAAGCACGTCGTGAAGAGCGAAAGAACAACCCTAAGAACAATATGGGTAGTGGACTCTTCGCTCGTATGCAGGCTTTACAGGAGTTACAGAAGCAGCAGCAAGAAGAACTTCGACGCAAGCAAGATGAGCTAAATAAGAAAAAGAAAGGTCTATAACTATGAACAAAAACTTAACCATGGCAATGACTGCGGCTCTGATGATGAGTGGTAGCGTTGCACAAGCACAGGATGTGAACATCGGACGTAGCAACATTACGCTGACAAGTGACCTCATGACTCCTGAGACACTTTGGGCTATGGGACGTATCGGTGCTGCACAAGCCTCACCTGATGGCAAGAAGATTGTCTATCAGGTGGGTTATTACAGTGTCAAAGAAAACAAAGGACACCAAGTACTACGCGTGATGGATGCCGATGGTAAGAACGATCGTCTGCTGACTACCTCTGCAAAGAGTGAGGGCGATGCAGCATGGCTCGACAACAATACCTTGGCATTCCTTACAGGTGGACAGCTGTGGACAATGAATGCAGACGGTACTAACCGTAAGCAGTTGACACATTCGGATATCGACATCGAAGGCTTCCGCTTCTCTCCGGACCGTAAGCGTGTTGTTCTCATCAAGAGCATCCCTTACTATGGCACTATCAAGCAGAACCCAAGCGATTTGCCAAAGGCTACGGGTATGGTCATCACTGACATGAACTATCGTCACTGGGACCATTACGTTACAACAAATGCACATCCTTTTGTGGCAGATGTAACTGCTGAGGGTGTTGGTGCGGGTGTTGATGTACTCGAAGGTGAACCTTATGAGAGTCCGTTGGCACCATTCGGTGGTATCGAGCAGATTGACTGGAGCAAAGATTCTAAACTCGTTGCTTATACCTGCCGTAAGAAGGAAGGTACACAATATGCTATCTCTACCGATGCCGACATATATATATATAATGTGGAGACTCGCCAAACAAAGAATCTCTGCAAGCCAGCCGACTATGTTGAGCCAAAGATTGATGCTACAAAGAGTATGCGCAATCAGGCTGTAAATCATCAGGCTGGCGATATGAATGTTGGTTACGATGTTAACCCTAAGTTCTCACCTGACGGCAAGTACATTGCATGGCAGAGTATGAAGAACGATGGTTATGAGAGTGATCGCAACCGCCTCTGTGTTTATGATTTGGCAACTGGTAAGAAGACTTACGTTACCGAAAGTTTTGATTCAAATGTAGACGACTACACATGGAGCCTTAATTCAAAGGATCTTTATTTCATTGGTGTGTGGCATGCTACAGTGAACGTCTATCAGACGAATCTTAAGGGTGAGGTGAAACAGCTGACAGAAGGCGATCATAACTATGTAAGCATCTCACTCCTTGGTGATAAGAAGTTGCTTGCTATCCGTCAGAGCATCTCTCAAGCTAATGAAATCTTCGCTATAACTCCTGCTAAGAAGGAGAAAGCAAGCGTTCAGACACAGCTCAGCTTTGAGAATAAGCACATCTATGACCAGTTAGCTTTGGGTGATGTAAAGTCTCGTTGGGTAAAGACAACTGATGGTAAGGAAATGATGGAATGGGTAATTACTCCTCCACACTTCGATCCAAATAAGAAATATCCTACATTGCTCTTCTGTGAAGGCGGACCACAAAGTCCTGTTTCTCAGTTCTGGAGCTATCGTTGGAACTTTCAGATTATGGCAGCCAATGGCTATGTCATCATTGCACCGAACCGTCGCGGCTTGCCAGGCTTTGGTAGCGCATGGAATGAGGAAGTTAGTACCGACTGGACTGGTCAGTGTATGAACGACTACCTTTCAGCGATTGACGATGCAGCTAACAATCTACCATTTGTAGACAAAGACCGCTTAGGCGCTGTTGGTGCTTCATTTGGTGGCTTCTCTGTTTATTATCTTGCTGGTATCCACAACAAGCGCTTCAAGTGTTTCATCTCTCATGATGGTGCTTTCAATCTTGAGAGTATGTACACAGATACAGAGGAGGCTTGGTTCAGCAACTGGGAGTATGACGATGCATATTGGAATAAGGACAAGAGCGAAGCTGCAAAGCGTACTTACGCAAACAGTCCTCATTTGAATGTTGATAAGTGGGATACTCCAATCCTTTGTATCCACGGCGAGAAAGACTATCGTATTAATGCTAATCAAGGAATGGGTGCTTTCAATGCAGCTCGTCTGCGTGGTATCCCTGCTGAGTTACTTCTCTATCCTGATGAGAACCACTGGGTATTGAAACCACAAAACAGTGTTCTCTGGCAGCGTACATTCTTTAATTGGCTCGACCGCTGGCTGAAGAAGTAGTTGGTAAGTAGACAAGTGAACGAGTTTCCAAGTAAACAAGTTGCTTGATAGTATTAACTCGTTCACTCGTCAACATGTTCACTCGTTCACTTTTAACTTATAATCTAACAAACAACTTGTTTACTTGTCAACTTGTCAAACTTGTCAACTTGTCCTCTCGTAAACTTGTTAACTAATAAATTCATCATGACTGATAAAATTCAAACATCATTGAGAGATTCAGCAGCGATGCGCTGGACGGCTCTCCTCCTTTTATCCCTGGCAATGTTCTGTGCCTACATCTTTGTTGATATCCTTTCTCCAATCAAGGAGTTGATGCAGGAGCAGAGAGGTTGGGACTCAACCGCATTCGGTACTATGCAGGGTTCAGAGACATTCCTTAATGTCTTCGTGTTCTTCCTCATCTTCGCAGGTATCATCCTCGATAAGATGGGCGTTCGTTTCACTGCTATCTTGTCTGGTGCAGTGATGTTAGCTGGTGCTTTAATCAAGTACTATGCTATCAGCGACAGCTTTGCTGGTAGCGCACTTGACGTATGGTTTACCAATAACCTCAACCACATTCCTGTCTTCGAGCAGTTGGGCGTATCTCCTTTCTATCAGGGAATGCCAGCATCTGCAAAGGTTGCAGCTTGTGGTTTCATGATATTTGGTTGTGGCGTTGAGATGGCAGGTATCACTGTTTCTCGTGGTATTGTAAAGTGGTTCAAGGGGCGTGAGATGGCATTAGCAATGGGTTCAGAGATGGCTTTGGCTCGTCTTGGCGTTGCTACCTGTATGATTTTCTCGCCATTCTTTGCTAAACTCGGTGGCGATATTAATGTTTCTCGTTCTGTAGCTTTCGGTGTAGTACTTATCTGTATTGCATTGATGATGTTCATCGTTTACTTCTTCATGGATAAGAAGCTCGACTCACAGACCGGTGAGGCAGAGGAGAAAGACGATCCATTTAAGATTAGCGACCTCGGTAAGATTCTTTCAAGTATGGGCTTTTGGCTCGTAGCATTGCTCTGTGTGCTTTATTACTCAGCTATCTTCCCATTCCAGAAGTACGCTGTAAATATGCTTCAGTGTAACCTCACCTTCCACGAACTTCCTGCAGGTTCATTCTGGGCTTCATCAAGTGTGACTATCGTACAGTACGTTATCATGCTCGTTGTTGCTGCTACTGCATTCATGTTCAACTTCATGAAGAATAAGGCTTTGAAGAGTCTTATGCTCTTCTTATCTATATTCTGCCTTGTTGTTTATTGCTACATGGGTTATATGCGCCAGTCTGCTGAGTCTATCTTTGCTGTATTTCCATTGCTCGCAGTAGGTATTACCCCAATCCTTGGCAGCTATGTTGACCATAAAGGTAAGGCTGCGTCTATGCTCGTATTGGGTTCATTACTTCTGATAGTTTGTCACCTTACATTCGCCTTTGTTCTTCCACAATTCAAGTCAAGTCAGGTAGGTGGTGTTATCGTTGCTTATGTAACCATCCTCGTTCTCGGTGCTTCTTTCTCACTCGTACCAGCTTCATTGTGGCCAAGTGTTCCAAAGCTCGTAGATGCAAAGATTATTGGTTCTGCTTACGCACTTATCTTCTGGATTCAGAATATCGGTTTGTGGTTGTTCCCACTCCTTATTGGTAAGGTACTTGATAAGACAAACGTAGGTGTTACTGACCCAACACAGCTCAACTATACAGCTCCGTTGGTTATGCTTGCTGGTTTGGGTGTGATTGCTCTTATCATTGGTCTTACTTTGAAGGTAGTTGATAAGAAGCGCAACCTCGGTTTGGAAGAGCCAAATATTAAGGCATAATAGTTGTATGACAACGGGTGAAAGCCTATGTACTCAAGTAGTAATGAGTCACCTGTAAGTTGTTGTACAGCTTAAAATAAATTATATTGGAAAGTCCTCGCAAGCACATTTTTACTTGTGAGGACTTTTTATTTATAAAATGATAAAGTTCCTGTGAGTTCGGTACCTCCTTATTAAGTTCTTCTTAAAGTCTTTAAATTTATTGGTTATGTCAAAAAAAATCAAATAGCCAATTTTAATTGATGCTCAATAGCGTTTGAATTAACGCCTAATAGGCTTTCAAAAGATGCCCTTTTGAGGTCTAACTAACGCCCTTTTGAACCCTTATTAAGCACCTGTAGAAATGCTACTTTGTAACAGTTTGTTTAATAAGGAGTTACGCGTGTGTGGCTTTTGGTGGTTTTGAGCATTAAAAAGAGGCTTGTTGCTGATTCTTATGTCAATATTTTTCACACTCGATGATGTGTAAAAAGTAGCATGATAAGGGCTCATGAACGTGAGAGTTACATTGGTTGAATAGGTGAGGAAAGCATGAAAACGAAGAAACCCGCACAAATGTTGTACGGGTTTCTTTGTATCAGTCATCCTTTATAAAAGGATATTAGTTTATTCTACGCTATTAATTATAGGTAGACAGTAGTTTTACTCCTCGTCCTCTTCTTCATCATCCTGAACGACGTCAGCAACCTTCATGCCCTCAATAGGTAAGGTGCGGTCGATAACAGCATTGTAAGAGATTGAACTCTCGCTGCGTGATAGACCAAGTGGCATCAGCTTGTCGTGAATGACAGACATAAGGTGATGGTTGTTGTATGCGTAAATCTTCAAGAAGAGGTCATACTCACCTGTGGTGTAGTGACACTCCACAATCTCTGGAATCTGACGCAGAGCTTCAACAACATCATCAAATTTCTCAGGATTCTTAAGGTTCAAACCGATGAAAGCACAGGTCTCATAACCAATACGTTCTGGGTCAATAATAAACTGAGAACCTTTTATAACACCAAGGTTTGTTAACTTCTGAATACGTTGATGAATGGCTGCACCGCTGACGTTACATGCACGTGCAACCTCAAGGAATGGAATTCTTGCATCCTCAGAGATGAGGTGCAGAATCTTCTTATCAAGACGATCTAAACTTCTATGTGCCATTATTTACAATTTGATTTTGTGTACAAAGGTATTAAAAAAACTCTTAATAAGCAAGTTGAAAAGTCGTTTTTTACAACAAATTACAACTTTATAACCTACTTCAGTTTGTTATTCCTACTCATTGTGGCTGTAAAGTTGACATTCAACACGTTAGCCTCTCTCAACACTTGTTTGAGATCCATAATCGTACCCATATCTGCATGGCGGTCTGCTTTGATGCTTACGCTTAGTTGTTTGCGCTGTTCTGGCGGTAAAGCAGCAGAGAGTTGAATCAGATATTTCCTTATTTCAGGAATCGTTGTGATATGGTCATTTAATTGTATAACCATCTTCTCTCCTTCTACTTGTCCAAGGCTATTGATGGGACGACCAATATAGATGTGCTGTATAGTTGAATTATTATACATGCGTGAAAGCTCTGTTGCCATTGGCACTTGGTACTTTACGTGTACGTTTGCTTTCCTCATGTGTACAACCAGCATGAAGAAGAAAAGAATAGAGAAGATAAGATCGGGCATAGAAGCTGTGTTCAATGCAGGGATCTCATGATTTCTTCCACGATAGAGTTTCATTCTGTACCCCCTTTCTCTGTGTTGTCTGCTTTGCTAACAGTATACACCTCTGATATTCGCATAGGTAATTCGTCGGCTATTTGCTTCTGCTGTTCGTTGCTACATAGCTCAAACTCTTTTCCAAAAAGATTGAGTGCGCGTTGGTTGCGAAGGGTGTTATACGCTGCAACTAATTGGTTTTGCACGTGGATATAAGTATCGTATGAAGCGTTACGGCTGCTCTGTAACTGGATAAGATGCCCCTTTCCGTTAGTTTGAATAAGCTGTGTTGCGCGCTGTAAGAGCTCCTTCATCGTCACAGCCTTTCCATCAAGTGTCACTTGATTCTTCGCATCGATAACAATACGCATTACTTTTCTGCTATCAACGGCAGCAGGTGGTGTCTTTGTTTTGTCGATAGCAGGCAACTGACGTGACAGTCCTTTGTCGAGGTCCATAGAAGAGGCAACAAGGAAGAATATCAACAGCATGAACGAAATATCTGCCGTTGACGTCGTATTTAGTATAGGAACTTTCCTTCGTTCTCTCTTACGAAACATCATTTTCCATGTCCCTTTCTGTAATAACGAGTCGCTCCAAAGGCTACTACTCCTGCTGCAAGAACAAGGAGAAGTAGTGAACTGTTCACAAACATATCTGTTATACGAAGCCAGAAGCTATCTGTGAAGTTCTCTCCATTGACCATCATTGTCTTCGTAGAACCGAAAACAAAGGTCAAGAGTAAGATGAGTGCTGTTATTCCATATGTTGTATAGGTAATCCTTCTTGCAGGAATACCATTCGTTACTCCTTCACTTCGGTTGGCTCTTCGTATGCCTCGAACTACGGCAACGATAGAGGCTGTAGTTGTGATAGCAAGCAATCCCCACATAAACCAAAGCAAAACGTCGGTAAGCATAGGTGCGTTGAATGCTGTGTTGCCTGTAAAAGGGGTGTCATAGCCAATGAGATAGAAAGCCAAAAAGACAATAGCTGATAACGCTACTATCACGTAGAGGACACGCTGTGATATGCGTTCTTCGTCCATCTTTGCTATACCTTTTATTTTCATCATACCACTTTTTAATTCATAATTCATAATTCACAATTCATAATTATGATTACTTCTTTAATTCATAATTCAAAATTCACAATTCATAATTGTGATTACTTCTTTAATTCAGAATTCATAATTCAGAATTCATAATTGTGATTACTTCTTTAATTCAGAATTCATAATTCAGAATTCATAATTGTGATTACTTCTTTAATTCAGAATTCA
>ERZ773063.1286-NODE-1286-length-14994-cov-16.062789_pt1 | contig 14994 bp, 12 predicted proteins | sample MGYA00580625_ERZ773063 | MGnify/ENA primary metagenome ERZ773063 (study PRJEB29015, sample SAMEA2738022) | human oral metagenome | biome: human oral; feature: human-associated habitat; material: dental | place: China | collected 2042 ...
CACGGTCTTTCTCAAGATAGCCTGCCGACTCTCCCGGCTGTTTCGAGAGTTCCGCAAGCAGCTGTTCCGCCGTACGCCCCGCCGAATACCGAATGCCGTCCAGAATTGCAAGATAGGAGGCAGCGATGACAAGGTAGGTGTTTGAGTACGGATTTGTCGCACGCAGCTCAAAGCGCGTCGCAAGCGGATTCTTGAGGTCGCGTATCAGACTTACAAGCACCGTGCGGTTGCGCGACGGGATTGCGGGCGATGCGCCAAACGACGTGACGACGCAGACAGGAGCCTCAAAGCCGGGCTTCAGACGGTTGAACGCGTCGTTCGTCGCGGAGACGAACGGGTTGATCGCCTCATAGTTTTTGAGCAGCCCCATGAGTGCGCCGTAGCCGACCGCATTCATATAGTGCGCGTTCTGATCGTCCGCGGCGAAGAGGCTGTGACGCTTGCCATCCTTTGTGATTGCCGCGAGACTGAGATGCGTGTGCTCACCATTGCCCGCAAGCCCGATCAGCGGCTTCGCCTTGAAGTTGACCTCAAGCCCGTAGAGGCGGAAGATCTCGCGGACGAACGTGCGAACGAAAAGCTCGTTGTCCGCCGCCTGCACGGCACTATCGTACTGCCAGTCGATCTCGATCTGCTCGCAGACGTGCGTCATGCGCCCGTTCTCATTGATCTGCGCCTTGAGCCCTCCGACCTCCTTGTGCCCCATCTCCATGTGGAAACCGTATTTGTCAAGCTGGATAATGCAGTCCTCAAGCGCCGTGCGTACCGCTCCGTGCGTACGCTCCCAATACTGCTCGTTCATCACCTGCGAGGCGGACATCTCCTCGATGGATGCGTTGTCGTCGAGCGGAGTCTTGACCCAGAACTCAAGCTCTGTTGCCGACGTGAACGCAATGTCCACAATATCTGCACCGTTCAGGCTCGGACTGCCCGAGATCTTTGGATTGGCATGGAAAAAGTCCAGCAGCTCCTTCTTCACGTATGCGAGCGTATCCACAAGTACCGCACGCGAGTCGACGCGCTTCTCCTCGTGAATGATAAAGGACGGAATACGCAGTGTCCCAATCGGAAGCCCCGTCTCCTCATCCGTGCCCTCGGGATCGTAGTCCACGAACCAGTTGACCGCAGGATCAATCGGAAGATCTACCTTCGCATTGTTGATCGTTGCAATCTTCGGAAGAACCACAGAGGATCCATCCGTCTGCACGGCGGTTCCGTTGTAGAATTTCTCAATGTCCTCCATGAAGATCCGCACGGGAATCTTCTCGTCCGTATCATTGCCCGCCATGTCGATGCCGACAAGCGAAACGAAGCGCACCTCCGGATGCGCCTGAAGCTGACGAATGATCTCTTCGCGCGGCGTATTGGCAGGAATTTTATAGAGAAGTTCATTCATCTTTGCGTACCACCCTTTTCCAAAAGAATGCCCATGCGGCATAAACTCACGCGCCCATCTTACCATTTTTCAGTATGGATTGTAAAGCTACTGAGAAGAAGTATTCACGCAGAACACCGCCCTGCTTTTCATACGGTATGGTTCCATGCGCACATCCTCCGCTCTGCCCAGTCGAGCAGGATGAAGAGAAGCAGCCCCATCGTGCTGAGGACGACGATGCCGGCGTACATATCGAGATAGTTTACGCGCAGCCACGCATCCATGATATAGTAGCCAATGCCATACTGCGTGCCAAACGTCTCTGTGAAGAACAGCACGGAGATCGCCGTCGCCATCGCCACGCGCACCGCCGTGATAAACTTCGGCAGGGAGGCGGGCACGATGATATGTCGTACGATCTGAGGGAATGACGCGCCGAGGACGCGCAGCGGCGCATACGTCTCGGGCGGGATTGCGGCGACGGCATCGCGCACGGCGACGACAACCTGAAAGACAATGATGAGGAATACGAGCAGCAGCTTGCTCGTCTCCCCTACGCCGAAAAGCAGCATGGCGACAGGCAGGAGCGCGATCTTCGGCACAGGATAGGTCAGATAGAGGATGGGTGCAAGGAGGCGGTTCGCGCGCGGGAAATAGCCCATCACAACACCGAGAGGATACCCCACAGCAACGGCAGCAAGCAGCCCAAGCATGATGCGCATGAGACTGTATCCCGCATGAATGGCAATCGTATCGGGGAATTTCGCCGCGAGGCGCAGGAGCACCTGCACGGGCGACGGGATCACGGGCATTTGAAGAAGCTGTGCCATGCTCCACCAAAGAGCAAGGCAGAGCAGGATACCGAGCGCAAACATCCGCAGTGAAATCTTGCCCATCAGACACCTCCCCCTGCAATTTTTGCACGCAAGCGCTGTCCCATCGCAAAGAACTCCGGTGAGGAACGGTGCGAAAGATCGCCCCCAAAGGGGTTGTCAATGAGTTCGGTCACACGCCCCGGTGTCCCACGCATAACGGCAATCCTACCTGCAAGCGTCAGTGCCTCCTCCACATAGTGTGTCACGAGCAAGGTCGTAACGGCATGCTTTTGCCAAAGCGAGAGAAAGACCTCCTGCATCGACTCGCGCGTGATCGCATCGAGCGCGGAGAACGGCTCATCCATCAAGAGGAGATCGGGCGCGAGCAAAAAGACACGCGCAAGTCCCACACGCTGCTGCTGACCTCCCGAGAGTTCACGCGGATAGCGCGTGAGCAGTTCGCTCAGCCCGAGATCCGAGACAATCTCATCGAATGTTTGTATCTGCTGTGCGTTCCATTCTCCCTTGATTCGCACGCCGAGCAGGATGTTCTCACGCACGGTTTTCCACGCAAGCAATCCATAGTTCTGCGGCAGGAAGCCGATGCGCAGCCGACGCGGGTCGAGGGGCGCACCGCCCTCCGTCACCGTGCCCGCAGTGGGGCGCAGAAGTCCTGCCGCAACGCGCAGCAGCGTCGACTTGCCACAGCCCGATGCACCGATGAGCGCGAGCACCGTCCCACGCTCCACGCAGAGTGACGTATCTGCAAGCGCGTGAACGGTATCCTCCCCCGTCCCATAGTCCACAGACACCCCCGAAAAGCACAGCAAGCAATCGCCTCCATCACAGAAAATATATTCATTGGGATAGTTTAACACAAAATTCCCGTTCCGACAAAAAATAGGCATCACATATCATCCTATCCCAATCTCATATTTTATGGTATACTTTTTATATTCTATTCGGGAAACGCAGGAGGGACTCATCGTGCGGATTGTAATTGCGGGTGCGGGACGGCTGGGCTACAGCATTGCGGCGCTGCTCTCGGAGGAGGGCATGGATGTCGTCGTCGTGGACGGCGAGGAGAGTCAGCTTGAGGCGGCGAAGACGACGCTCGATGTGCTGACAATCGAGGCGAATATCGCCAGTCCGCTCACAATGAATGATCCCGACATCAAGAGCGCGGACATCCTCATCGCCGTGACGGAGAGCGACGAGGTGAACATCGTCGCCTGCGTGCTTGCGAAAAAACACGGCATCACGCACACAATCGCGCGCATCCGCGACATGAGTATTACGGTACAGGCAGGACAGTATCTCAAAGAGAATTTTGACATTGATCTCGTGCTCAATCCAGAGCTCATCACGGCAAATGAAATCTCCCGCATCCTCATGACCCCCGCCGCACTCAACGTAGAGGACTTTGCACAGGGCAAGGTGCGCCTTTTCGAGACGCGCATCCGCCGCCGCTCCGCCATCGCCCGTAAGGAACTCAAGTCACTGACATTGCCACATGGCGTACTCGCAGGGCTGATCTTCCGCGATCATCGCATGATTATTCCACATGGCGACGATATGTTCCTCCCGGGGGATAATGCCTACTTCATCGGGCTGCCCGAACGCATTGAGGAGTTCAGCCAAAGCCTCGTACCGAGCGACACGCATAAGCTAAAACGCGCCGCCATCATCGGGGCTGGGCGGACAGGGCGCGCGCTCGCACTTCTGCTGGAACGACAGGACGTGCAGGTGAAGGTGATCGACCGAAATCGTGAGCGCTGCGAACTGCTCGCGGAGAAGCTGACCACGGGTCTTGCAATCTGCGGTGACGGTACAGATATCGACCTTCTCACAGAGGAGGGCGTCGCCGAGGCGGATGTCATTGTCTGCCTGACAGAGGACGACAAGCTGAACCTGATGCTGGCGCTCCTTGCACGCCATCTCTCGGATAACAAGATCAAGACGGTCGTGCGCGTCGACCGCAATGAATACATCGACCTCATGGAGAAGGTCGGCGTCAATATCGCCCTCTCCGCACGACTTCTCTCCGCAAGTGAGGTGCTTGCCTACGCGCGCGGCGGCGATGTGACGCGCGTGACCCTTCTTGAGGGCGCACGCGCGGAGGCACTGGAGGTGATCGTCAGTCCCGGTGCTCCCATCGTCGGAAAGAAGTTGATGAACGCAAATCTCCCGCGCGAATGCCTCGTATGCGCTTATGTACGCAATGAGGAGGCGGCAATTCCGAACGGCATGACGGAGCTGCAGCCGGGCGACCGCGTGATCCTCTTCGTCCTCAAAAGCTTCGCAAAAAAGGCACTTGCCTATTTTGGAGACGACTGATGCGCTTTGATTTATTCTGGGTACTGATGGGGCGTACCGCTTATGTCTTTGCGCCGCTCTACCTCATCCCATTTGGCTACGGTTTTTTACACGGCGATCCGCTCGCAGGTTCTTTTCTCGCGCTTGGCGTTTTGACCGCCATTCTCGGCATGGTATTCGGCAATATGGGACGCAGTCACATGCGCCAGCTGTCCATCGAGGAGGGCACACTTTTCCTCCTCGCTGTCTGGTTCCTACTCGCCGTACTCAGTATGCTGCCGTTTCATCTGGCGGGGCTGCATCTCTCGCCTGCAGATACGTTCTTCGAGTGCATCTCCGCACTCACGACAACGGGAATGACAACACTCGGGAATACGCTCCCCCCCACCCTCATCCTCTGGCGTGGGATCATGAGTTGGTTCGGCGGACTGCTCTTCATCGTCATTCTCGTGTCGGTGCTGCCCGTCGTCGGCGGCTGCTTTGGTGTGGATTTCAACGTGCGGCAGGAGCGCCTTTTCAGTCCGCTCTGGAATCGCATGACGCATCCCATGCGCGAGATGACTCTACTCTACATTGCCATCACAGGAGTCGCCGTTATCATCTATCTCGCGGTTGGTGATGAAATCTTTCCCGCACTCATTCTCGCCCTCTTTACGATCTCCTCAGGCGCAGGACCGATGACGGGAGGGCTGCCCCCTTCGCCGCCTCTTATGCTCAGTGCCGGACTTGTCAGTCTGCTCTCGGCGCTGCCCCTTCTCACCGTTTGGCAGATGCTGCGGCGCCGATCTGGAACACTGCTTACACAGCATACGGAACTGCGCGCATTCTTTATCCTCTTTGGCACTGCGGGAACACTCCTTGTGATCCCGCCGCTGCTCCACGGCACGCAGCCAATCACAGAAGCATTCTCCTATAGCTATTTTTATGCAATCTCTTTTCTTTCCACCAACGGATTGCTGCTGCAGGAGGAGGTTCCCTTTCATAACGGCTCCACGCTTCTGCTCATCCTGCTTTCCATGATTGGCGGCTGCATGGGTTCGGCGGCGGGTGGTTTTCGTATCTCGCGCGTGCTCGTACTCATCTCTCTCGCATGGACAGAGCTGCTCCGTACGCTGCATCCACGCATGGTACTTTCCGTACGGCAGGGCGGTGGAATCGTCCCTCTGCATTCTGCGGGACGGATTCTCGTGCTTGCATTCTTCTTCGCCGCCGTCTTTTCGATCAGCAGCCTTCTCGTCGCACTCGCGGGACTCACGCCCATCGAGACGATCACACTGACCGTCTCCTGCCTCACGACGACGGGCGGCGTCGCCTCGCTCACGGATCTGAATACGGTCGCCGGACTGCCCGTATGGACAAAGATCGTATGCGCCCTCCTCATGATCCTTGGGCGCATTGAAATCTTCGCCGCCTTTCTCTTTGTCGGCATCCTCTTTGAGGATACGGGGCATAAATGGTAGTATGCTATGAATATTTACACCGTCAACTACATTCTCTCACGCCTCTCGTTCGCAATGGCGGCATCCCTCGTGATCCCACTCGTACTCGCAATCGCCGCCAATGAACCGAGTCGCCAGGCATTTATGTTGTCCGTTCTCGTCAGTGCATTCCTCGGCGTCGGCTTCCGCCGCTACGGGAAGCCCGCCGAGGCGCTGACGGCGCGTGAGGGCATTGCCATCACGGCGTTTGGCTGGTTTACGGGGACGTTTCTCGGCATGCTCCCCTACCTCCTCGGCAACTACCTTGGGTTTCTCGATGCACTCTTTGAAAGCATCTCTGGATTCACGGGCACGGGCGCGACGGTCTTCTCGTCGCTTGGCACGCTCCCCTACAGCATTCTCTTTTGGCGCATGATGACGGCTTGGATCGGGGGACTTGGCATCATTGTCATCTTCATCGCACTCCTCCCCCAGTCCGGCGCGAGTACCATCTATATGTATAACGCCGAGGGCGGGGGACCAACGATGGATCGCGTCATGCCGCGGCTGCGCGACATGACCATAGCGCTCTTCAAGATCTACCTGATATTTACGGCGTTTACAACGGGCATATTCATGCTCTGTGGGGTAGATTTCAGCATTGCTGTTACACATGCAATGTCCACCATCGGGACGTGCGGCTTCTCGACATACGACGATAGCACAATGCACTTCCACAATCTCCCGTTCGAGCTGTGGACTGCGCTCTTCATGTTCCTTGCGGGCGGCAGCTTCTCCCTCTACTACCGCGCGTGGGTCAAGGGACCATCCGTCATTCTTCGCAACACAGAATTTCGCACCTATCTCTGCATAATCCTCGTTTCCATACTGCTCATCTTCCTGAACCTCATCGTCGAAATGGGCTTGGATTTCGCGTCAGCCGTGCGCTTCGCCGTGTTTCAGGTGACATCGCTGTCAACGACTGGCTTTGTTTCGGCGGATTTTGAAACATGGCCGACGTTTTCAAAGTTACTGCTGCTCATCCTCATGATGATTGGCGGCTGTGCAGGATCAACCGCAAGCGGCATCAAAGTCGCACGCATCATCCTTCTCGTGCGCAATGCGCGCGCCGTCATTCTCCAAAAGCTGAATCCACACCGTGTCGTCGACATCTCGCTGGGTGGTGCCCATGTGGACAGTGCGATGCTGCTGCGCGTTGGGACGTTCTTCTTCCTCTACCTCGCGATCATCTTTGTAACGGCATTCCTCCTTACAATGGACGGACTGCTCCCATTCGATGCGATCGCCGTCGCCGTCACAACCATCGGCAACATCGGTCCTGCCTTCGGCATTGTGAGCGCCACCTCCACCTACGCGCCGCTCTCGGACTTCGTGAAAACAATTCTCTGTGTGACCATGCTCCTCGGCCGCCTTGAAATATTTACGCTGCTCATTCTTCTGCGCCCCTCGTTCTGGCGCAAGACAAAGCGATGGTAAGGACGCATACGAAAAACTCTTTGAGCCGTTCTTGGTTCAAAGAGTTTTTTCGTTGGGTTCGTTGTAAAATGAAGTTGAACAGCTAAACAAGAATAAAAGAAACGCTGAAAAACCATGGATAATAAGATTCACGTTATCCACAGGCATAAAATCTATAGTTTCCCATGCAAAAAGTGGACAATCATGCCCATATCTCTTACTTTCCTTCCCCGAATCTCCCATTTGAACGGAAAATTCAGGAAGAAGGCGCACTTATCCCATCGTCATACAAAACTCCCTCTGCCTTCCCGCCCGCAAACACATAACAAGATTTGCTGACGCAAAGAGCAAATAGAATTAGAGCAGGTTCTTCCTGAGTCCGCGATACCTTGTTTTACCCGCATGGAACATCCTCTTCAGAATCAGAAACAGATGCTCCACTTTGCTGCGAACCGAGGCTTTCGCATGCTCGATCTGCCTTTCTCAATTCGTTCCTTTGTATGCTTTAAAAGAATTTATCAGTGTTTCCCTAATTTTATGAACCCCGCCTGATATTTTACGCACTTACCTTGCTTTTACATGGACTATATCGTATACTTCGTATGCGAAGTAAAATTTTCGTCGATTACACGAATGATTACAATCCAAAGGATTTCACAGTATGAAGAAACTATCTGTAGACCATCTCGGATTCACCGAAATTGACGGTGTAGGAGAGATAAGCTATCGTACCGTACGGTTTCCCGAATACATATCAGAAGTTTGCAATGGTCAACGGATGATAAAACCTTTATTCACGGCATCCATAACACCAAAGGTAGGGACAGATGATTCACTCACTGGGCAGGAACTCTTGACCAGCCTTTGTAACCTCTACTCAAATCTCAACAACAAAAACAACACTGAACCCATAGCAGATATGGTGCTGAACTGGTGTAAATATAATATACACCCATACAATGTGGAAGTTTTATGCGAGTTGCTCGAATGTGAACAACATGCCGTGATAACCTTGTATGATATTATTGAGCGAGACGGAACATTTTATATTGATGATTTTATATGCGACTTATTCAATCTAGGAAGAACCTTTGAAATGTATTATGCTCTTCGACGACTGAAATATAACCATGAAGCTGACCGTACCATACTGTTATACTACGAAGGACGTCTATGCGATGGACTCCCTTTTTTAGAGCGATACCGTGCATCTAGCAAATCCGAGGAGGATTTCTCGCAGAAAGTCTTGGCTGACTACGATATACTTATGGAGAAACTGCTCGATTTGTTCCCAGACTTCCGAATGCGACTACATATCAATAAGAAAAGTCATAAAGTAATGTTTGGAGCAGATATTCAATCCATCTTCGACATAGCGTGGTACACGTTCGCTCGGTTGACTGCCGACGTTGCTCCACCAATGGACGATGACCTAAATTATATGTTTTCCAAAGGTTCAATTCTGACCTGCATGTGTTGTGGAAAATATTTCCTGCGCCGTTCAAGCAGACAACTATACTGTGATAATCCGAACTGCCAAGCTGAGCGTAATAGGAAAAATCGTAGGGCGTGTTATGCGAGGAAAAAAGCTAAATAATCATCCATATAGAGAATAGGAGCAAATATAATATGGCAAATACGGAAACTTATAAGGGTATTTATGCAATGCACAAGTACTGGGGGAAAAAACCATTTAATGAAATATCAAGGTTCATAGGTCAGTACACAAATGTAGGCGACACTGTGTTAGACAGTTTTTGCGGTTCTGGTGTAACTTTAATCGAAGCGTTAAAAATGAATAGAAAATGCATGGGAATCGACATAAACCCAATAGCAATCAAACTATCGAAAGTATCAATGACCCATGTGGATATACCTAAATTGAATGATGTTTTTACTAGTATAAAAAACAAACTAAAACCCCAAATTAATAGCTTGTACGAAGTTAATTGGAATGGTGAAAAAACGCTTGTAACACATACAATTTGGAAAAAAAACAAACCTATTGAAGTGTGGTATACTACAGAAAAATCTAGAAAGATGATAAGAAAAGGGACAGAAAATGATGTAAAGATGTCCACTACACCTTTGATAGAGCCAAAGTGGTATCCAACAACCACTATGTATGAAAATTCTCGATTAAATGTAACTCATGGACAGTCTGTTTCTGACTTGTTTACACCGAGAGCTTTGGTAGGATTATCTTTAATTAGAGAAGAGATTAAAAAAATTTCAGATGATAAAATAAGAGATGTTTTAGAATTAACATTAACAGGCACACTCTCGCAAGCGAGTAATTTAGTATTTGTTATCAGGAGAAGGAAGAAAAACAATGAAGGAAAGCCATCTAAGGCAGAAGTTGGTAGCTGGGTAATAGGATATTGGGTGCCAGAAGAACATTTTGAAATTAACGTGTGGAACTGTTTTGAAAATAGGTATAAGCGAATATTAAAAGGAGAACAAGAGATTACCAGTATGTTCTCCCAAAAACCTGTAGATTATTTTGAGGATAATGTTTCACTATACAATACATCAGCTACATCAATACCCATCGCTGATAATTCGATTGATTATGTATTTATCGATCCCCCTCATGTAAATCGTGTACTATATATGGAACAAAGTCTTATGTGGAACTCTTGGCTCAACTTAGATGGTGAAATACAATGGAATAAAGAGATAATAGTGACTGAAGCAAAAAAACGTAAAAATAAAAACATAGATGACTATAATTATCTTTTAGATTTATCCTTTGCTGAACTCAGAAGGGTGTTGAAGCACGGTAAGCATCTTTCGATGGCGTTTAACTGCCTTGATGATGGTACATGGATTAAGATACTTAATCTCTTTACAAAGCATGGTTTTACCATTACCGACATAACACCGCTCGAGTATTCAGCTACATCAGTAGTACAAGATAACAGAAAAAATGCATTAAAAACCGATTTTGTGTTGACATTTCAAAATACCGAGTTAACAAATATTGCTGAAATTACATTTAAGGACAGCTTTACTGAACTTATTAACATAATATCAGATTTACTGTCACGTCACCCACGTTACGAACTATATAATGTTATGAATGAAATTTTTGGAGAAACACTTCGAGATGGATATATCTATAAGGTATCTGACATTATAAAAGTTTATAACGAGATAACAAAACAACGTAGATCAGTAGATTAGTTTCGCAAATATACTGGTCACATATATGAATATAGGCAGCACTGATACATTCACCACTGCCATCTTGGCGCATCTTTTTCGCATTATTGTCTGTGTGGGCAAATCCTCCACACACACCTTTGTGCTATGCGTTCAGTTTGTCTCCTTGACAGGACAAAAATCTATGCCAATCTGACGGATTCATTTTATCAGCGATTCCTATATGTCATGTTTGTTTAGTTAAAAATCAACCTATTCCGCATATATCGTTGACATTGCCAGAGCCGTATAATCTCCCTCAAGGCTAGAATCTTTATCGTAATGATATTTAACTGTGTGTATGTTTGCCAAGGTGACATTATCTAGCAATAGGTTTATCCTCCTCCCAATTTCTTCAGTTTTCCCTTTCAATTCCCTGCCGTCAGTAAATTTATTCCTGTACGCAAGGAACACAAACAATCTGTTATTATTGCAAAAAAGCCTTTCTCCTTGATACTTGTAATTCCACCACTCTAACGAATGCAATTCACTCTCAGTGGAAGGAACATACTTCTGGTGTGTTTTTTTCAATTCTTCGATAAAGTTTATCGCTTTTAAATCTCCCGCTTCAATAAGTGCTTGTGATAGTGCATTTTTTATATCGCTTTTATCACAATCTCCTATTTTAGGAAGATTTAATGAGCGATTTTTACGCCTATAACCTTTGTAGAAATCCTTTAGAATTTCCACCTCACTATTTCCGCCGCTCAGATTTACATAAAAATCGTCGTGACGTGTATCACTGTTATCCCGTACAATTCCTTTTGATGCTAAGTCAAAATAACTATCCGATATATGAGTAAACTTAATATCAAAAGGAATTATTTTATTCTCCACTCGCAAGAAGAAGTCAATATCGTGAATCTTTCTTAACGTGGGAATAACTTTGGAATGTTTCAGTAGGAAAAGTTCCACAATATCATTAGAGGTCTGATTGTAGTAAGACCATAAACTATATTTGCGAACCCGTGGCAGTATATTATTGTCTAATTCATTATTAAGCTCACCGATGGTTTTTAACGATTTATTGCGAACAAACGTTTTTACGATATCGTCAACTTTGTCATTTCGCACTCCACAATTAACAATAGGAATTAGAGAAAGAACATCTTGTAATCCTACAACTTCTTCCTCTCTTTGAGAAATTAAAGAGCTACGTTTACTTTCTATGTATTCAACAACATCACTAATTTTAGCGGAAGAGTTATATGCTTTCTCTGTAAGCTCCTTGATATTGATATGACCTTCCACACTATATTTTGAATAGCTTCTAATGATATCTTTTAAGTTCGTACTATCCAGAGATCGAATCAAGAGAAATCGTGTAGCGATATCTCCTTCCGCATACTTTGAACAAAATTGGCATACATTTTTTGTTTGCTCGTATTCATTATAAATCTTTGCGAAATCAATCATTTAGATTTGTCCTCCGATGCAAAATTTTTGTAGGTTGATGTATCTTCGGTAATAAGAAGTTTATACGGCTCAATTTTTAGTGCATTGGCTATCTTTTGTATATTGTCTAATGCTATACTTCGCTGAAACCGCTCTAAATCGCTGATATATGTACGATGTAAACCACACATCTCGGCAAATTTCTCTTGGGACACCCCTAAGCCTTTTCTATACTTACGTAGATTCAGCCCAAACACACGCACCAAGTTCAATGATTTACACCTCCTGCTTTTAGCAATATGTACACAATAGCAGAGGGAATACAAAAAGTATACATACAATAAGTGTATTTTAAAATGAAATTCTCCAAGAATCAGTGTTAAACTTTTATTTTTAGTGAGGTAGAATACTATGAAAACCGAATATAATCTGCTACTGGCAAAGGAAATCATGGCTATCCTTGATGGAGACGAGGAATTAGGCTCACACAAAAACACAGATGGCTCTAGTATTCCGTTACGAATGCCATATCTCAGTGGTCCTACATTATGCGAAATTTCCACGAAATTTGGTTTGTCTGTCCAATATTCTTGGGGAGGTGCTAATTTAAGCCGTTGGATGTATCTCAGCGAACTTATGAAACATTGCATAACAAATGGTCAAATATCATCGTTACTGTCTTTCCTATTTGCTAAACAGCAATTTTCTAAGATACTCATTGGTCGTTCACCTAGGGATATTGAGACTATCTATAGTCATACAATACGACAGGCAATGGAAAAAATAAACGCATTGCTGTATTTCGGAGGTCATGAGTTAACTGTTGTGGGCAAGCAATATGTGATTAGATGTATCAACGAAAATGTTTCTGTTGAAGCGCCTAAAATAGACAATATAACCAGAGGATACATCCGAGAACTTTCGGAACGTGCCTTGCAGGATATAGACTTAGAAAACTTTGATAGTGCCATAACAAAATCGAGGACATTGCTAGAGGAAGTATTTATATATGTTATAGAACAACAACATACTCCGTCTCCACATCATGGTAAAATCAGTGAATTATACAAGGAAGTAAAGAGCCTCTATAATATGCACGCCGATTCCAGCATTGATAGGCGAGTGAACAACCTACTATCGGGATTAGAAAAAATTATTTCTTCCATCTCAGAGATGAGAAACGCCGAAGGAGATGCCCACGGCGTAGGTGCCAAGCGGATGGGGGTTGATTCTTACCATGCTCGATTGTTTGTAAATGCCGCCACTACCGTTGCTGATTTTATTTTGTCAGTAGCCAACAAGAAAAATCGAATTGAAAATATGGACAGAAAAAAGCACCAAGGCTTATGATCCTTGGTACTATATTGTAATTTAGCTGTAGTCTTGATTACTCTCTCGTCGGGATAAACCACGCATATCCGATCTTGCTCTCGATGTAGAAAACCAAATCGAAAAAGTTACGCTCGAAAATTAATCACTAAATTGTATACACATCAAGCATTTTCATCAGTTTCGTGGTTAGAATGGCAAGTATCTGCTCACGGATGTTCTCAATCATTTTCAATAGCCCCTTCGCGATACGAAAACCATCTGCCCCTCCCAGTGTTTCTTACAGAGCGATTCAATCTGTGCTCCGCTCGAAAATTTCATTATGAATCTCCTCCTTTTTCTGTCCATTCTTCCATGCACTGTTCCCCCAAAGATTCTGAAGGAGAATTTTCCGACTGGTCTTGTACTTATTGCCAATCAAATCAAGCCGCAGGAGAAAACAGCGGAATGCGTACTTTGGATTGTCCACTTCCTTTTCTTTGGCAAGTACACGCTTCTGCCGCCGTTCCATATCGCACAGCTTGCCGATGAAATCAGCGTAGGCGTGGTATGCTTCCGGGGTGATGGTTCCGCGAAACCATGCGAAAGTAATCCGCTCCTCTGTCAGCGTATAGTTCACATCCTCGATGTCAAAAGCTGCCTTGATGAGATTCCCTTTGCTTTTGAGCAAGGCATCCAAATTTGTGAGTGTAGTGTCGGAGAAGTTTTCCCTCGGCATACTGATGGAAAATTTGATGATGTCTTCTCGTGACTCAATGGGGGCAAACTCCTCCGTGATGCGTTCCTCGGTTTTGTCTGCGCCATCACTTCAATCCCCGCTGTGTCTGCTCCTCCTGCGGAATCTCCTCGGCATCTTTCTTACTACTGTCAGTGAGAACGTCCCCTTCGGACTGCTCTACCATGAATCCTGCTGCTTCGATGGCTGCGAGGACACTTTCCGTCTGCTCATCCTTCTCGAAAATCAGCACGCCGTGCTTACCGATCTCGTAGCCGCCAATCTGAAAGGCAAAGCTCGGTGTCCCCATGTATTTGGGTCTGATTCCCAGAGCATCTCCGATAACTTTGACAAGCCGCTTACGGTCTGCTCCGCTCACATTGTACTTGCGTTCAATGGTGTTGTCCTCCTTTGTAGTGGTGTGGTTTTCCATGTCTATCTATCACTCGCCGGAGCAGAAATTTCAAGTGATTTTTGAGATGCACTCTCATTATCTTTCTTCCAAATAAAGCAACGACCATGCAGGATTTTGCGTCCACATGGTCGTTTTTTTCTTGAAAATTGTTGATAAAACTGCGTTGATTGCGTATCCCTAAGAAGACTCATTTCTTTCGTTCTTCTATTTCCTACGCCGCAGCTCCTCAAGACGCGCAAGGGTGTCGCGGTCGATGCGCTCGTGCAGTTCGCTGCGTGCAAGCGGCTGAATGTGCGGATTCATAAACTCCGCCTTCATTTGTTTCTTCGCCTTCTTCACGGAGCGGCGCAGCTCGCGCGAGGTGATACGGTAGGCACCCGCACCGAGGATAACGCTCTGCTCTGCACCGTCGGATGTGACGACGTGCACCTCACGCCCCGCACGCACCGCTGTGTATGCAAGGCGCTCGATGCAGCTGTCTGCCGTCTCGCCCGCCCCCGTGTAGATGACGCGCATGCGGTCACTGATCTGCAGTT
>ERZ773063.1288-NODE-1288-length-14974-cov-11.884979_pt1 | contig 14974 bp, 16 predicted proteins | sample MGYA00580625_ERZ773063 | MGnify/ENA primary metagenome ERZ773063 (study PRJEB29015, sample SAMEA2738022) | human oral metagenome | biome: human oral; feature: human-associated habitat; material: dental | place: China | collected 2042 ...
ACAAGATCGTCCCGTACTGCCCGCGCTGCGGCACGCCGCTCTCCTCGCACGAGGTTGCGCAGGGCTATAAGGATGTGACGGAGCGTTCGGCAATCGTGCGCTTCAAGGCTGCCGATGAGGATGCCTACTTCCTCGCGTGGACGACGACCCCATGGACGTTGCCGTCGAACCTCGGACTCTGCGTGAATCCGAATGTGACCTATGTGAAGGTGCGTGTGTACGGCAAGGTCTATTACCTCGCCGAGGCGCTGATGGACAGCGTGTTCGCGGACTCGTGGGGCGATCGCGAAGTCCTCGCGACAATGAAAGGCAGCGAGCTCGAGTACCGCAAGTACGAGCCGCTCTACCCCTTTGCAACGAAAGACGTGCAGGACAAGGCGTTCTTCGTTATCTGCGACGACTACGTTACGACCGAGGATGGCACGGGCATCGTCCACACGGCGCCCGCATTCGGCGAGGACGATAACCGCGTCTGCCGCAAGTACAATATGCCGTTCGTCCAATTCGTCAACGACAAGGGCGAGATGACGGAGGAGACGGATTGGCCGGGGGTCTTCGTAAAGGATGCCGACCCGTTGATTCTCGAGGATCTCGAAAAGAGCGGCAAGCTCTTCAAAGCCCCCGAGTTTACACACAGCTATCCGCATTGCTGGCGCTGCGATACGCCGCTGATCTACTACGCGCGCGCCTCGTGGTTCATCCGCATGACGGCGGTGCGCGATGCGCTTGTTGCAAACAATGCGACGGTCAACTGGATTCCAAAGTCCATCGGAGAGGGGCGCTTTGGCAACTGGATCGAGCATGTGCAGGACTGGGGCATCAGCCGCGACCGCTATTGGGGCACGCCTCTCAATATCTGGAAATGCGACTGCGGGCATGAGCATTCGGTTGGCTCGATCGCTGAGCTGCGCGAGCTTCAGCCGGAGTGTCCCGCAGATATTGAGCTGCATCGTCCGTACATCGATGCAATCACGTTCCCGTGTGAAAAGTGCGGCGGGACGATGCACCGCGTACCCGAGGTCATCGACTGCTGGTTTGACTCCGGTGCAATGCCGTTTGCACAGTGGCATTATCCGTTTGAGAACAAGGAAATCTTCGAGAAATACTTCCCTGCGGACTTCATCTCCGAGGCGGTCGATCAGACACGCGGCTGGTTCTACTCGTTGATTGCGATTGGAACGCTGCTCTTCGACAAGAGCCCGTACCGAAACGTCATTGTCCTCGGTCATGTGCAGGACGAGAACGGGCAGAAGATGAGCAAGTCCAAGGGCAACGCCGTCGAGCCGATGGATGCCCTGCGCCGTCACGGTGCGGACGCAATCCGCTGGTACTTCTATGAGAATAGTGCGCCGTGGTTGCCGAACCGCTTCTCCGACGATGCGGTGCAGGAGGGGGCGCGCAAGTTCATGGGGACGCTCTGGAACACGTACGCATTCTACGTCCTCTATGCGAATATTGACGAGTTCGACCCGACGAAGCACAAGCTCGACTACGAGCGCCTCTGCGTGATGGATCGCTGGGTGTTCTCGCGCCTCAATACGATGGTGCGTACGGTGGACGACTGCCTCGCAAACTATCGTGTGACCGAGGCTGCAAAGGCGGTGCAGTCCTTCGTCGAGGAACTGTCGAACTGGTATGTCCGCCGCAGCCGCAGCCGTTTCTGGGCGAAGGGCATGGAAGCGGACAAGGTGGACGCCTACCTCACGCTCTACACGGCGCTCGTCACGACAGTGAAGGCGGCTGCGCCGATGGTGCCCTTCATCACGGAGAGCATCTACCGCAATCTCGTCTGTTCGGTCGATAAGTCTGCGCCGATCTCCGTACACCTCGCGGATTTCCCGACGGTGAACGAGGCGTGGATCGACTCCGCGCTCGAGGAGAATATGGAAATCGTGCTCGAGGTTGTGACGCTCGGACGTGCGGCACGCAATGCGGCGAACATCAAGAACCGCCAGCCCGTTGCGAATATGTTTGTCAAGGCGGAGCACACCCTGCCGGCGTTCTTCGTCGAGATTATCGAGGATGAGCTCAATGTCAAGGCGGTCACGTTCCGCGACGATATGTCGGACTTCCTCGCCTATCATGTGAAGCCGAATTTCCGCGTACTCGGCGCGAAGGTCGGCAAGCAGATGAATGCGGTCAAGAAAGCGCTCGAGGAGAGTGACGGTGCGACGGTAAAGGAGGCACTCGCGGGCGGCGGCAGCTATACGCTGCACCTCGCGGACGGCGATGTCACGGTTACGTCGGAGGATGTCGAGGTCACGGTCTCGCAGCAGGAGGGCTACAACTGCCAGAGCTATGGCGGCGTGACGGTCGCACTCGAAACCACACTCACGCCGGAACTCATTGAGGAGGGCTTCGTCCGCGAGATCATCAGCAAGGTGCAGACGATGCGCAAGGAATGCGGTCTCGAGGTTACGGATCACATCGCACTCGATCTCTCGGGCAACGAGAGGCTGACTGCAATCACACGCAAAAACGAATCGTTTATCCGTGAGATCACGCTCGCCGATAGCATTTCCTACGACGCGCCCGCAGGCATGAGCAAGGAGTGGAACGTCAACGGTGAGAAGCTGACAATCAGCATCGCATAAGACAAATACAGCAGGTCGTTTTGTTCGGGTGCTGCCCGAACAAAACGGCTTTTCTATTGACAACGTGAGTACATATCGTATAATAAAAACAATAAACAATGACGAATTAGGAGAGTGGTCGCAATGGTAAAATTCAGCTACTATGGTCATGCGGCTTTTTTGCTTGATGACGGGACGCACAAGGTGCTTGTGGATCCGTTTCTGACGGGGAATCCGACGGCAAGCATCGCGGCGAACGAGGTGGACTGCGATTTCATCCTGCTCACGCACGCGCACGGGGATCATCTCGGCGACGCTCCTGCGATTGCGGCGCGTACGGGGGCGGCGATCGTTGCGATCCCCGAGGTCATTGCCGTCTGCGAGGGACAGGCGTGTGCGGAGATCAAATCCCATCCAATGAACATCGGGGGCTCGCTCGATCTGCCGTTCGGCAAGGTGCGCATGACGATTGCTCAGCACAGCGCGGGCGTTGCGGGCGGAATTGCGTGCGGCTTTGTGATCTACATCGGCGGCAAGGTCGTTTACTATTCGGGCGACACGGCGCTCTTTAGCGATATGCAGCTGATCGGGCGCAAGGATGCGCTCGACTATGCCGTGCTCCCCATCGGCGACAATTATACAATGGGGCTTGAGGATGCAGCGATGGCGGCACAGTGGCTCAATGCAGGTCATGTCATCCCCGTCCACTACGACACATGGCCGGTGATCGCGCAGGAGGTCAACCGCTACAAGGAGGTCACGGAGGCGATGACGCGCGCGAAGGTGAACGTCGTTGCGCCGGGCGAAACGATCGACCTTTGAATGTGACGGCAAAATCGCCCGTGCTCGTCCTTGTAGGACCTACGGCGGTCGGCAAGACGGAGCTTTCGCTGAAGTTGGCGGAGGCGCTCGGGACGGATATCATCTCGGGCGACTCCATGTGCATCTACCGCGGCTTTGACATCGGCAGCGCAAAGCCGACGGCTGAGGAGCAGGCGCGCGTTACGCATCATCTGGTGGACATCTTGGACGCAGACGAGGCGTTCTCCGTGACGGAGTTTGTCACGCGCGTCGCCACGCTTGTGCAGGCGCATGAGGCGCAGGTGCGGCTGCCGTTTATCGTCGGCGGGACGGGACTCTACATCAAGGCGCTCATCGAGGGCTATGACTTCAACGAGACGCAGGAGCACAACTGCTTTCGCCGTGCGATGGCGGGGATTGCGGCGCGGCGCGGCAATGAACGCGTGCACGGTTTCCTTGCGCATCGCGACCCTGCTGTTGCTGCGCGCCTTCATGCGAACAACCTCAGGCGCGTCATCCGCGCGCTGGAGACCCTGCGCTACGGTGCGGAGCGCATCTCGCAGGAGAATGCGATGGATGCGGGGGACGCGCCCTACGATGCGCTTGTCATCGGACTCACGCGGGCACGCCCACATCTTTACGAGCGGATCAATGCGCGCGTGGAGACGATGTTTGCGGCAGGTTTTGTGGATGAGGTGGCGGCTCTCCTCGCGCGCGGGATTTCGCGTGATGCCCCCGCGATGAAGGGGATTGGCTATAAGGAGACGGCAGCGTATCTCGCGGGCGAGATGGGTTTTGCAGAAACACTCGCTGCCATTCAGACGGCGACGCGCCATTTTGCAAAGCGCCAGATGACATGGTATCGGCGCATGCCCTACATTCACTGGTACGATGCGGACGAACAGACGGAGACACAGCTGCTGCATGAAATCCTTGCGGACGTGCGTGCATGGCGGTGCAATAGAGAAAGGAGCGCTCAGGCGTGACGGCAAAAATCATCAACTTGCAGGATAATTTTCTCAATCAGGTGCGCAAGGACGGTATTTCTGTGACCATCCACCTTGTGAACGGCTTTCAGATCAAGGGCACGGTGCGCGGCTTTGACAATTTCGTCGTCATGGTGGACACGATGGGGAAGCAGCAGATGATCTACAAGCATGCGATCTCGACCATCACACCTGCCCAGCCCGTCAAGACGATGACTGAGGAGTCCTGATAGTCACGTATAGGAACGCTGCTGCACCGCGATGGGAGCAGCAGCGTTCCTTTTTGAGGAGACGATATGAAGACACGCGGTTTTGAAATTATCTCAATGTATCTGGCGGCAGGGATTCATCTGCCGGAGCGCAAGACGGGGGCGAGTACGGGATATGACTTCGCTGCGGCGGAAGAGGTTGTGATCCCGCCGGGGGACGTAGCTCTTATCCCGACGGGCGTCAAGGCGTATATGCAGCCCGATGAGGTGCTGCTCATCTATATTCGTTCGAGCACGGCACTCAAGAAGCATCTCATGCTGATGAACAGCGTGGGGGTGATTGATGCGGACTACTACGGCAATGCGGAGAACGAGGGGCATATCTACATCCCACTCTACAACTATGGGAAAGAACCTGTCTACATCGCGGCAGGGGAGCGGATCGCGCAGGGGATCTTTACGCATTATTTGACGGTGGACGGTGACACCGTAGGCTGCGGAGAGGCACGTGCGGGCGGCTTTGGATCGACAGGCGTTTGATGCGCTATGCGCGGCTTTTGACAGGAAAACGAAACTCATTTATAATGACGTTGCAAATGAATCTGTTTGGGAGATGTCATGAAATTATCGACGAAGGGGCGCTACAGCGTGACGGCGCTCTATGAACTTGCCCTCCACTACGGAGAGGGCGTTGTTCCGCTGAAGACGATTGCGCAGACGCAGCTGATCTCGGAAACGTATCTCGAGCAGCTGATGGTTTCGCTGCGCCGTGCAGGTCTTGTAGAGAGCGTGCGCGGGGCGCAGGGCGGCTACACGCTCGCGCTTCCGCCCGAGGAGGTTACGATTGGCCGCATCATCACGGCGGTGGAGGGACCGATTGCCCTTGTGGACTGCTTGCTGACGGGCGCAGAGGCGGATGATCAGAGCTGCGTGCGCGCGGGGCACTGTGTGACGCGCCAGATTTGGGAGGAGGTTCGCGACAGCATCAACGCTGTGCTGAACAATATTTCACTTGCCGATCTCATGCAGCGCAATCAAAATCGCATGGGCTGCAATCAGTAAACGGACGTTGTGTATTTTTGAAGAGAGCAGCAGGGCGCGACGGAAAAGATTTGTCTTTGCACCCCTCTTCATGTATAATTAGACTAATATATTCTGAAAGTGACAAAAGTCAGGGAGGGAGTCTCATGGTCGGAGACATCTTGCGAAGAGAGCGCGAGAAACAAGGGCTGACGATTGCCGATATCGAAAAGGGGACGAGTATTCGCAGGCTCTATATCGAGCACATCGAACGCGGCAATATTGCGGAGCTGCCGGGGTTGGTCTATGCGAAGGGGTTTGTGCGGAACTATGCGAAATTCCTGCATCTGGATGCAGAGTCGCTCGTGCAGCAGTTTGCAGAGGAGAACGGTAGCACGAGTGCACCCGTTCCGTCGCCTGCGGAGGCACCGTCGCGCCGGATCTCGCTGAGCAATGTGGGGGATGAATCGCTCTCGCAGATTTCCATCGGCAGCGAACGTTCGTCCTATGCGGGGATCTTTGGAAAACTTGCAGCGGGCATCATTGTGCTGGTTGCCCTCGTGGGCGGTGGGGCAGCCGTGATCTCAGCAATCAACTCGCCTGCGAAGGAGCCCCCTGCGCCGCCGGTCAAAGCGGAGAGTCCTGCAGCGCCGGCGAAGGCGGATGTCTCCGACACGGCACATGGCGCTGTAGTCGCGGATGGGGTCAACGTGAGCGTGACGCTCACAGAGCGCTGCTGGACAGAGGTCAGCGTCGACGGCAAGAGCGTCTTTGAGGGCATTATTGAAGAGGGCAAGACGGAGAGCTGGAAGGGCGAGGAATCCGTCGTCATCCGTGCGGGCAATGCGGGCGCGCTCGATGTTACCTTCAACGGGAAGAAGCTTGGTAAGTTCGGGGAGAATGGCGAAGTCCTCGAGCGACGCTTTGACAAAACGACAAAGGCGCTGAAGGATACGCTGCCATCCTCGCATACGCAGGATTCTGCCGCCGCACGCGAACAGGACACGACGCTGTTCGCAGAGCCCCCAGACACCGTTCCTGCAGAGGTGCAGGACACCGCGCGTGCGGAGAAGCAGGTTCCGACTGCCGATCTGCGAGATGCGAAACCCGCAAGGAATTCCATAAATAAACAGTGAGTTGCGGCGCATGAGGAAGGATGAGCACGATGAAATGTCCTTTTTGCAAGAAGCCGGATAGCCGGGTGATCGACTCGCGGGCGGCGGATGATGGCGCGACGATCCGCCGCCGCCGCGAATGCGGGGAGTGCGGTCGACGCTTTACGACATATGAGGTGGTGGAGAAGCTGCCGCTCATGGTGGTCAAGCGCGACAACCGACGCGAGCCGTTCAGCCGTGACAAGCTCCTGACGGGGATCATACGCTCCTGTGACAAGCGCGATATTTCGATGGAGCAGATCACGAATTTCGTTGCGGAGATCGAGCGCGATATCCGCAACCGCACGGAGCCGGAGGTGCCGTCGGAGAAGATCGGCGAGATCGTCATGGAACGACTGAAGGACTTCGATGAGGTTGCCTACATCCGATTTGCCTCCGTCTATCGGAAATTTGACGACATCACGAATTTCATCGAGGAACTCGAAACACTGCGTGCGCGGCGCGGGAAGGAGTAAGAGATAACGAAAGAGGTGGGACTTGGATCATCGGCTGAAGAGCAGTTTGAAGGAGCGCTTTGCAAAGGAGCGCGGCAGTTACCGCTATCCTGTGGGAGGACGCACGCGCTTTGCGCTCGCCTATCCGAATACCTACTTTGTCGGAATGTCGAACCTCGGGCTTCACATCATCTACGACCTTCTCAACAGGCGTGGGGATACGGCGTGTGAGCGCGTATTTCTGCCCGACCGTACGGAACTCCCGCGCTACGAGCGCACGCAGACGCCGATGATGAGCGTGGAGACGCAGACACCCCTTGCGGACTTCGCTGTCATCGGCTTTGCTATTTCTTTTGAGATGGATTACTTCCACGTTGTCAAAATGCTTGCGCTCAGCCATGTGCGGCTGTGCAGTGCAGAGCGCACGGCACGCGATCCGCTCGTCATTGCGGGCGGACCGTGTGCGACGTTCAACCCTGAGCCGCTGGCGGGGATTGTGGATGCCTTTGTGATCGGGGAAGGTGAGGTCATCATGCCAGCCTTGATGGATGCCTATCATGAGAGCGTTCGTCAGGGCGCGGATCGTGCCACTCTTCTGCGCTGCCTTGCACGCGTCCCCGGCGTCTATGTGCCCGCGCTCTACCGTGTGGACTACGATGCGGCGGGACGCATTGCAGCGCTCTCGTCCGAGGGGGAGACACCGCAAAGGGTTGCGCGTCAGTGGGTGGAGGATCTTGATGCGCATCCTGCGCACACAGTTGTGGTGACGGAGGATACGGAGTTCAACCTCTATCTCATTGAGACGGCGCGCGGCTGCGGAAGGCACTGCCGCTTCTGCATGGCGGGTTATTGCTTCCGCCGCCCACGCAACCGCTCCCTCGCCGTTATCGAGGAGGAGGTGCGCGCGGCATTGCCCTATGGGAAGAAGATCGGCCTGATGGGAGCGGCAATCTCGGATTATCCCGAGATCGATGAGCTCTGCCGCTCCATTCTTGGTGAGGGGCTGTCGATGTCTGTTGCGTCCTTCCGTGCGGATTCGGTGACGAAGGACCTCGTCGAGGCACTTGCCGCGAGCGGGCTAAAGACGTTGACGCTCGCGCCTGAGGCAGGGAGCGCACGCATGCGTGCAGTCATCAACAAGGGCATTGAGGAACACCATCTCTTCACGGCAATAGACCTCGGCGCGGCGGCACACATCCCAAATTTCAAGCTCTATATCATGGTGGGGTTGCCGTTCGAGGAGGATGCAGACATTGCGGCGATCATTGACCTCGCCGAGCGGCTGCGCCGCTATATGGACGAGAAGGGCAGCCGTGGCATGCTCACGCTCAGCGTGAATCCGTTCGTGCCGAAGCCCTTCACGCCGTTCCAGTGGATGCCGATGGCGTCCAAGAAGCGGCTTGACGCCGTGATGAAGACGCTCACACAGGCGCTGCGCCGCACGAAGAAGATTGTCGTCAACTTCGAGTCTCCGAAGGAGGCGCTCGTGCAGGCGATCCTTGCGCGCGGCGACCGACGCCTTGCAGAGCCGCTCATGCGCGCCGCAGCGGGACGCGGGGCAAAGGATCTCGTGCCCGAGATGCGGGATGCGGGGCTCTCTCCCGACGACTATCTCACGCGCGAATGGGCGGAGGATGATATGCTCCCGTGGGAGCATCTCGATATGGGCTTTACGAAACGCTACCTGCGGCAGGAATACGAACGGGCGGAGGCACTCAAGTCGACGCGCGGCTGCTTTGACGGCTGCACGCGCTGCGGCGTCTGCATTAAGGAAGAAAGGACGAACGCATGAGTTTTGTATTGCGACATATACGGGACAATCTGTGGAGCGGCAGGCTCGATATTTTTCCCGAGGACAGGCTCGTACACGGCTTTTCTGCGCGGCTGGGCGGCGTGAGCAAAGCGCCGTTCGATGCGCTCAACATGGCGCTGCACGTCGGCGATGATCCCGCGCACGTTTGGGAGAACCGACGGCGGTACTTTGCGGCGCTCGGTCTGGACGCCGAGCGGATCTGTACGGTCCGTCAGGTGCACGGGACGGAGATTGTGCGTGCCTTTCGGCGCGATGCGGGGCGCGGTGCACGGGACTATGCAGATGCTCTCGCGGATGCGGACGCCGTCATCACGAACGACAGCGGCGTTGCACTCATGCTCTGCTATGCGGACTGCGTGCCCGTCCTTCTCTACGATCCCGTGCACAATGCAGCAGGTGTCGTACACGCGGGCTGGAAAGGCACGGCTGCGCGGATTGCGGCACAGACCGCTGCGCGCATGGGTGAGGAGTTTGGCACGCAGGCCGCCGATGTGCTCGTGGGAATCGGACCCTCGATTGGCGCAGGCTGCTATACGGTCGGCGCGGAGGTTGCAGAGCGTTTTCGCGCGGCGTTCCCGGTATATGCGGATGAGATTATAGAGGAGAGAGCTGGAGAGATCCATCTCGACCTCTGGGCGGCGAATCGCCTGCAGCTTTTGGAGGCGGGCGTTGCGGCAGATAATATCGACTGCGCGGGGATATGTACCTCGTGTGAACGTAATTTTTTCTACTCCTATCGTGCCGCAGGCGGCAGGACGGGACGACTTGCGGCGGTGATGGAGCTGAGATGAGTGAGGATATGATGATAGGCGCACGAATTCAGGAGGTGCGACGTGCGATTGCAGAGGCGTGCGGACGGCGCACACGCGTGCCCGCAGATGCGCCCGTGGAGCTGATTGCCGTGACGAAGAACCACCCCGTCGAGGCAATGCAGGCGGCGATTGATGCGGGCATTACGGACATCGGAGAGAACCGCGTGCAGGAGGCATTGAATAAGGCGGAGACCTTGGAGCGCGAGGTCAAATGGCATCTCATCGGGCATTTGCAGCGGAATAAGGTGAAGCACGCCGTGCGTCAATTCGATTTGATTCATTCCGTGGATTCCGTCCGACTTGCGCAGGAAATTGACAAGGCGGCGGAGAAACTCGGCAAGGTGCAGAACATCCTCGTTCAGATCAATCTGGCGCGTGAGGAGAGCAAATCGGGCATTTACCGTGAGGACTTGGATAATATGCTGGCGGAAATTGACCGTCTGCGTTTCGTTCGTTTGCAGGGATTTATGTGTATTGCGCCGAATTATGAGGATGTGGAGGAATGTCGCCCGCTCTTTCGTGCGATGTATGAGCTGTTTCAGCAGGTGAAGGCACATGCGCCGTATACGGCGGATATCCGTTATCTCTCGATGGGGATGACCCACGATTACGAAATTGCAGTCGAAGAGGGCGCAAATCTTGTGCGTGTTGGCACGGCGATCTTTGGCGCACGTCAGTACGCACTAGGAGTGTGAGGGATCAGTGAGCATCTTTAAGAAGTTATCCACGAAATTCATCGGAATTACGCCGGAGGATGAGGTGGAGGAGAACGAGCAGCAGGAAGAGGAGAAGGTGAAGAAGTCTGCACCTGTAACCGAGATCGGCACACGCGTCAATCGGCGTGCGGAGGCACATGCGGCATCTTCTTCTACGTTTCCGAATACAGCGGGGACATCGGGGGCAGCGCCGGTCGACAATGTGGTTGCGGCATACCGCATGAATGTCATTGTCATCGAACCGCGCTCATTCGACGATGCACAGCAGGTAGCGGTCAACCTCCAAAAGAAAAAGCCCGTTGTGCTCAATTTTGAAAAGACGGAGAAGAGCGTTGCGAGCCGTATCATCGACTTCATCAGCGGCACGACGTATGCACTCAATGGGGACATCAAGAAGATCAGCAACAATGTGTTCCTCTGTGCGCCGCACAATGTCAACGTCAACTACTCCGAGGAGGAGCACCGCCTCGGGGATGATATGTCCTTCCCAAACAGGTAGATGATGATGCAGCATAACATTCAGATTGGTATGATCGGCGGGGGGGCGATGGCGGAGGCGCTGATCGCGGGACTCGTGCAGTCGGATACCGTCCTGCCGCACTGCATCAGCGTATCGGAGCACAAGGCAATGCGCTGCGATACGCTCGCGCAGCGCTATGGCATACATGCACAGGTCGGGGCAGAATCCTTTCTGCCCCGTATTGATGTGCTCATTCTTGCCGTTAAACCCGCTGCAGCGGCGACGGCGATGGAGGAGACGGCGCCGCTCCTCAAGGAGGGCGCGCTTGTCCTCTCCATTGTTGCAGGGCTGACGATTTCGGAGATCGAGGCGGCATATCCTGCGCATCCTGTCGTGCGCGCCATGCCGAATACGCCGCTCGCCGTGGGCGCGGGCATGTCTGCCTTTGCGTGCGGTACGCACGCAGGTGATGCGGCGTCGGCGATTGCAGAGCTGATCCTCGGTGCAGCGGGGCGGACTGTGTTGGTGCAGGAGGGCAATCTCGATGCTGTGACGGGGCTCTCGGGCAGCGGCCCCGCCTATGCATTTCTCATGCTGGAGGCGCTGATTGATGGCGGCGTTGCTGCGGGTCTCAAGCGTGAGACAGCGGCGGTGCTCGCAGCGCAAACACTGCTCGGCGCGGCACAGATGGTGCTGACGGAAAAAAGTTCGCCCGCCGACCTGCGTGCGTTGGTGACGAGTCCTGCGGGCACGACTGCCGCAGGTCTGCGCGTTTTGGAGCACGCGGGCGTGCGCTCGGCGCTCATGGAGGCTGTGCTCGCGGCAACGGAGCGCTCGAGAGAGTTGGGGAGAAGATAATGGCAGCGGAACAGAAGGAGCGGATTCTCCGGTTTTATCGCGGGACAGAGGGCGAGGAGACGGCGATCCGTCTGCTCGATCTCGCCGAGGCGGTCTTAAAGACGGAGAAATTCCGCATCAGTCCCTTTCTCGATCCATACGGGCAGGAGATCGCCGAGACGATATGCGCGAGCTATGATGGGATTCAGCTCGACTTTGACGGCGGCTATATGGGCGCGGAGCGCGCGCGTGCCATGCTGCGCCATCGTGATTTTCGCGGGACGCCGGACGGCTTTGCAATCGCCTGTGCGGAGGCTGCGTGGAACGGACAGTTCGCGCGCCTTACGCACCGCGATGTGCTCGGCGCCGTCATGGGGCTCGGCATTGAGCGGGAGCTGATCGGAGACATCCTTCCGGCGCCCGATACGGCGAAGATTATCTGCGACGCAAAGATTGCAGAGTTCATCGTGAACAATCTGACCATGATCGGCGCGGTCGGCGTTAAGACCTCCCTTTCAAACTTGGATGAAATCGCCCCGCGCGAGGAGCGGACGAAGGAGATTCGTGCGACGGTTGCCTCCCTGCGCCTCGACGCCATTGTCGCGGCAGGCTTTGGTATCTCGCGCAGCCGCGCGGCGGATGACATTGCAGCGGACAAGGTGAAGCTCAATTGGCAGAGTGCGGCGAGCGCCTCCAAAACGATCAAGGAGGGCGATGTCCTCTCCATGCGCGGACGCGGGCGCGTCGAGGTGGCCGAGGTGCGCGGACAGACGAAGAAGGGGCGCACGGTCGTCGTATTGAACAGATTTTTTTGAGGAAGGGCGGGAGCAGAATGCTGACACCAATGGATATACACGCGAAGGAATTTAGCAAGAGCTTTCGCGGATTCGATGAGAACGAGGTCAACGACTTCCTGAACGAAGTCATGCAGGCGTATGCCTCTGCATTGGACGAGAACGAGCGCCTGCGCGCGGATCTGGCACGCGAGCGGAAGACGATCGAGGATTTTCGACGCATTGAGCAGAGTGTGCGCGAGACCCTTGTGGTCGCACAGAAGACCGCTGAGGATATCACGGCGCATGCCAAGCAGAGTGCGGATCATACGCTCGAAATGGCAGCAAAGGAGGCGCAGAACCTCCGCCGTGAGGCACAGCTGCATGCAAAGGCGCAGATGGACGAGGCTGCGGACAGACTGCGCGATGTGGTGGCGGAGTACGAGCGGCTCGTGCGCGAGAAGCATCAGTTCCTGCGCCGTATGAAGGGGAATGTGCAGGCGGAGCTTGCACTCATCGAGGACGCCATTGCGGAGATGCCCGATATGGCGGCAGAGAAAAAGGCGAAGAGCCTTGCGGAAGCGGACAACAGGAAGAGTGAGGAGGACGTTTGAGAGCGATGAGCGGACGCGTAAAAGCCGCATTTTCTTTTTTGGCAATCCTGCTGATCGATCAGCTGGTCAAATACTATGTGGAGCTGACGATGCTGCCGGGGGAGACCATTCCCGTTGCGGCGCCGTTTTTTCATATCACATTCGTCCTCAATCCGGGCGCAGCGTTTGGGATCTTCCGCCATCAACAGTGGCTCTTCCTCGTGACGGCAATCGTCTTCTCTGTCGCCTTCCTTGCGTTCTATCGGCGTCTGCGCCGCAGCGGCAGCCTCATTCACTACGGCAGCGTTGCACTCGCTGCGGGTGCTGTGAGCAATCTCATCGACCGCATCCGCCTCGGGCACGTCGTGGATTTCTTCGACTTCCGCGTCTGGCCCGTGTTCAACATTGCGGATATTGCCATTGTCTTGGGGACGGCAGCTGTGCTCTGGGCGCTCTTTGTGCAGAAAAGGGAAATCCGATGATGAGCAATGTGTTCACAGCCGACCGCGCGGGAGAGCGTCTGGATGTGACACTCGTGCGCCATATCCCGGAGCTCTCGCGCAGCTACGCACAGCGTCTGATTGAGGCGGGGCAGGTCACGGTGGACGGCGCGGTGCGCAAGGGGAACTACAAGCTGCGGGGCGGCGAGGAGATCGTCTGCAATGTGCCGCCCGCCGAGGAGGTCGAGATCTGCGCGGAGGATATCCCGCTCGACGTGCTCTACGAGGACGAGGACATGATCGTCATCAACAAGCCGCGCGGCATGGTCGTGCATCCCGCGGCGGGCGTTACGTCAGGGACACTCGTCAACGCGCTGCTCCACCACTGCCGTGACCTCTCGGGCATCAACGGCGCGCTGCGCCCCGGCATTGTGCACCGCCTCGACAAGGATACCTCCGGCGTCATGGTTGCGGCAAAGAACGATATGGCGCATCACTTCCTCGCGCGTCAGATTCGGGACAAGGAGGCGCGGCGCGAGTACCGCGCGATTGTGTACGGCAATATCGTGCCGCGTGCGGGCGTCATCACGGGTGACATTGGGCGTCATCCGACCGACCGCAAGAAGATGGCAATCGTGCGTGAGAACGGCAAGCCTGCAACGACGCATTTCGAGGTGCTTGAGCGATTCGGTGAATACACCTACGTTGTCTGTCGCCTCGAGACGGGGCGCACCCATCAGATCCGCGTTCATATGACGAGCATCGGGCATCCGCTCGTGGGGGATACGAAGTACACGGCGAAGAAGAATCCCTTTGCCATCGCGGGGCAGGCCCTCCACTCGCTGACCCTCCGCCTTGCGCACCCGCGCACGGGGGAGGAGATGGCGTTCACCGCACCGCTTCCGGAGGATATGGAGGAGATCCTGCACGCCCTGCGTACGGACAGATAAGGAGATACGCACATGACGGAATTTAGGGAAAAGGCAGTCCTCATGGACGACGATGGCATACGGCGCGCGCTCATGCGCATCGCACACGAGATTGTCGAGAAGAACAAGGGCACGGAGAATCTTGTGCTCGTCGGTATCCGCACGCGCGGCGTTCCCATTGCCGCGCGCATTGCGGAGGAGATTGCACGCATCGAGCAGCGTGAGCTGCCGCGCGGCGTGCTCGACATCACCCTCTACCGCGATGACCTCAATGAGCTCTCCTATCAGCCCGTCGTGCACCCGACGGAGATGCCGCACGACATCACGGGCAAGACCATCGTGCTCGTGGACGATGTGCTCTATACGGGCCGTACGATCCGCGCGGCGATGAACGCACTCCTCG
>ERZ773063.1292-NODE-1292-length-14950-cov-3.012152_pt1 | contig 14950 bp, 14 predicted proteins | sample MGYA00580625_ERZ773063 | MGnify/ENA primary metagenome ERZ773063 (study PRJEB29015, sample SAMEA2738022) | human oral metagenome | biome: human oral; feature: human-associated habitat; material: dental | place: China | collected 2042 ...
TTTCACAGGCAGCGAAAAGATCGTAGATAGCGCGGGCCGCGTCGAGAAATTTAAGCAAAAATACGGAATGAAATAGTTGCTATATCTCATTCCTACGCCAATAGGAAATCTAAGCGATATCTCGAGCCGCGCGCTTGAGGTATTGCAAAGCTGCGAAATCCTAATCTGCGAGGATACGAGGGTTTCAAAAAAACTTCTAAATCTATTATCCGATAAATTTCAAATTTCATTTAAAATTTCACAGTTTTACTCGCTGCACACGCACAACGAAGCGGAGTTTTTCGCGGGTTTTGATGCGGCGCTTCTGCGCGAAAAAACTTGCGCATACGTAAGCGATGCGGGCATGCCCTGCATCAGCGATCCGGGAATTGCGCTCGTAAAATTTGCGCAACGAAGCGGCGTAGCTTACGAGGTGCTTAGCGGCGCAAACGCTCTGCTGCTCGCAGCTGCCGCAAGCGGGCTAGTGGAGAAAGAATTTAGCTTTTTAGGCTTTTTGAATAATGACGGCGCGCAGCGCAAAGCTCAGATCCTAAATTTAATGCAAAGCCCCTATCCATGCGTACTTTACGAATCTCCGAAGCGCGTGATAAAGCTAATAGAGCAGATCGCGGGGATCGACGCGCAGCGCAAAATTTTTGCGATCAAAGAAGCCACGAAAAAATTTGAAACAAAATTTTTCGGTAGCGCCGCAGAGGTTTTGCTGAGCTTAAACGGCGCAAATTTAAACGGCGAATGGTGCGTCGTGATTGACGGCGCAGGCGAGAAAAGCTTTGAAAAAATCACGCAAGAAGATATTCTGTCGCTTGAGATCGCGCCGAAAATAAAAGCAAAACTACTCTCAAAAATAAACGGCGAACCCGCCAAAGAAATATATAAAAATTTGATACGCTAAGTCATATTTTAACCGTTTTTCGCTAAAATCCCAAAATGATTATTTACGGCAAGCAGCTGTTTTTGCACCTTTTAAACCGGCATCCGCAGAAATTTATCCGCATCATCCTTGCTAAGGAGTGCGAGAAAGAAATTTTTAAAAAGATCGCCGCAACCGGTGTAAAGATCGAGCGCGCCGATGCTAAAAAAGCTCAAGCCCTCGCTCGCGGCGGCAACCATCAAGGCTTCTTGGCCGAGGTGGAGGAGTTTAGCTTCGGCGATCTAGCTAGCGTCAAAGACGATAAATTCGTGCCGATCCTTTATGGGCTTACCGACGTCGGAAATATCGGCGCGATAATGCGCAGCGCCTATGCTTTGGGCACGGACAGCGTGATCGTCGTCGCAAATAATCTAAATATGGCGGGCGTAGTGCGCGCAAGCTCGGGCGCGGCGTATGAGCTAAACGTCGTTAAGGTCGCAGACGGGCTTAGCGTGATAAACGAGCTTAAACAAAGCGGCTTTGAAATTTACGCTGCGAGTGCGGACGGGACGAGCTTTAAGGAGTTAAAGCTCGGCGCGAAAAATGCACTCGTAATGGGGAACGAAGAAGAGGGGATACCTGCTAGGGCGCTTAAAAAATGCGACCGCGCGGTATCGATAAAGATGCGCGAAGGCTGGGACTCGCTTAACGTAAGCGCGGCATTTGCGATACTATGCGATGGAATTTTAAATGGAAGAAATAAAAGAGAAGTTAAATAATACGGACGAGCAGGCTGAACAAACCGAGAAGCCAGAGCAAACACAGCAGCCAAAAAATAGCGATCTGGATGAATTAAAATCTATGGATCTGATCGAAATAGCGCGCACGACGCGCATCGATGCGCAAAATTTAGAATACATCATCAACAAAGACTTCGAGAAGCTAGCAAATTTTAATGTGAGGGGCTACATTAAAATTTTAGAGCGCGAGTTCGGGCTGGATCTGTCGGACTGGCTTAGCGAGTTTGAGAGCGCCAAAGCGAGCTTTGCGCCCGTTAAAAAGGCCAAAGTCGAGCAGGTCTATGGTCAAAGGGTCAGCCCTAATAAAAGCGGCAGCGGTTGGCTTTTATGGCTGCTTGCGATGGTATTAATCATAGGCGCAATCTTTTATTTTGGACTTTATAAAAGCTTCGGCGAGTTTTTGGGCTCGCTTTTATGGGAACAAAACAAAACCACCTACTCGGACGCTCCAATCGTAAATAACACTCAAAAAAAGCTTGAAAATATCGGTATCGACGTCGTTTCACACAACGCTACAGATGAAAAATTCGCACTAAAGTCAGATGCCAATGCAGCCGCTGTTGCGGATAAAAATTTAAGCTCGCTCAATGCGCTGGACCGCTCTATCAGGATCGAGCGCGCGAGCATTAAGACTGAGGAAAATTCTACCGACGAAAACGCTACTCAAAGCGCGCCCGTGCCGAGCAAAGATATCGTGCTTAGCCCGCGCGGTAAGATGTGGATTGGGATCATTGATTTAAAAAGCGGCAAGAAGCGCGAGATGGTCATTAATGCCCCTTACGTCGTCGCTTCGCAAGGGAATGAGGAGCTGCTAATCTCTACCGGTCACGGGATGTTTGAGCTCGGCAAAGCCGATGGCAACGTAACTTTCAGCGAAAGAAACACTCAAAAATTCCACGTCAAAGATGGCAATATCACTAAAATTTCAGCCGATGAATTTCTGCGCCTAAACAAGGGCAAAAAGTGGTAAAATCCTCGCTCTCGCGCGGTTTTTGCTCGTAGGATTTCGCCGCCGCTGAGAGTAAAATTTCGGCTTGCTGCGGCGAGTGCGACCTAAATTAAACCTAGGAGCGTAAATTTAAAGAGTTTTAAAATGCGCTGCGTTGGATAAAATTTTAAACGGCATAGGTAAAATTTAACGGTGCGAATAAAATTTTAAGCGGTGCGGGCGCTTGTGGTAGCGCGCTAAATTTAAGAAGCATTGTCCATGGCGCCCTGCAAAACGAAGGCCCTGGTCGTTTTGATAGGACGCAAATTTAAATGTCGCGCCAAGGGTCGCGACGCGATAAATTTAAACGATCAACGCGCCTCTGCGCCTCCGCGGTTTTAAAATTTTATGTGGTAAAATTTTAAAATCGTCTTAGCGATATAAAAGCGCCGCCGCATCGCCGCTAAGGCTTGAAATTTTGCTTCCGAGCGGCACGTGTAGATCGCGGCGTTTAAGGCGCGAAATTTTAAATATGGCTTGAGAATTACTTTAAGATGAGAGGTTTGAGATGTTTGACGAAATTCGTTTTTCAAAGATCGAGCGTTTGCCCAATTACGTTTTTGCCGAAGTAAACGCCATAAAAATGGCGGCGCGCAGAGCCGGCGAGGATATAATCGATTTTTCGATGGGCAATCCCGACGGCAGGACGCCGCAGCATATAATAGACAAGCTTTGCGAAAGCGCGCAAAAGGACAAGACCCACGGCTACTCCGTAAGCCAGGGCATCTACAAGCTGCGACTTGCGTGCGCGAATTGGTACAAGCGCAAATACGGCGTGATCTTGGATCCCGAAAGCGAGATCGTCGCCGTGATGGGCTCTAAAGAGGGCTTCGTGCATCTAACTAGCGCGATCGTAAATCCGGGCGATGTCGCGGTGGTGCCCGATCCTGCGTATCCGATCCACACTCAAGCCTTCATCATCGCGGGCGGTAATGTCGTTAAAATCCCGCTTGCCTATGATGAGAATTTAAATTTTAATGAGAATAAATTTTTCATCGATCTGCAAAAAACTTTCGACGAGAGCATTCCGCGCCCAAAATACGTCGTCGTAAATTTCCCGCACAATCCTACGACGGTCGTCGTGCAAAAGAGCTTCTACGAGCGGCTCGTAGCGATGGCGCGACAGGAGCGGTTTTATATCATCAGCGATATCGCTTACGCGGAGATCGCTTTTGAGGGTTACAAAACGCCGTCCATTTTTGAGGTTCAGGGTGCGAAGGACGTCGCAGTCGAGGCGTACACGCTCTCTAAAAGCTACAATATGGCGGGCTGGCGCGTGGGTTTTGTTAGCGGTAATAAAAAGCTCGTCGCCGCGCTTAAAAAGATCAAATCTTGGTTTGATTACGGCATGTTTACGCCGATCCAAGTAGCCGCCACGATCGCGCTGGACGGGCCGCAAGAGTGCGTAGAGGAGATCCGCGCGACCTATGAGAAGCGTAGGAATTTTCTGATCGACGCTTTTGCGGACGCGGGCTGGGTGATCGCTAAACCTAGCGCGTCGATGTTTGCGTGGGCGAAATTGCCGCCCGCCGCAGCTCATCTAAGGAGTATGGAGTTTTCCAAGCAGCTTCTTACCAAGGCGCGCGTCGCCGTAAGCCCGGGCGTTGGCTTTGGCGCAGCGGGAGACGATTACGTGCGGATCGCTTTTATCGAAAACGAAAACAGGATCCGCCAGGCCGCTAGAAATATAAAAAAATATTTGAAAGAGATCTGATGAAGGTAGCGATTTTAGGCGTCGGCACCGTAGGTAGCGAAGTTGCAAACATTTTGATCAAAAATAAAGATATTATCCTTGCGCGCGCGGGCGTTAGCATAGAGCCCGTAATCGGGCTCGTGCGCGATACGAGTAAAAAGCGCGACGTGCAAATTCCGCTTAGCAGCGACGCGCAAAGTATCATCGAGCGCGACGATATCGACGTTTTTGTAGAGCTTATGGGCGGGGTAGAAAAGCCATACGAGATCGTAAGTGAAATTTTAAAGCGCAAAAAGGCGGTCGTTACCGCAAATAAGGCGCTTTTGGCTTATCATCGCTATAAACTTCAGGCTTTGGCGGGCGACACGCCTTTTGGATTTGAAGCGAGCGTGGCTGGCGGAATTCCTATCATCAAAACCCTGCGCGAAGGGCTAAGCGCCAACCGTATCGAAAAGATCATCGGCATCGTAAACGGCACGAGCAACTTCATCCTTACGAATATGATGCAAAAAAACGAGAAATTTGAGGACGCGCTAAAGCGAGCTCAAGAGCTCGGATACGCCGAAGCCGATCCTAGCTTCGATATCGGCGGATTTGACGCGGCGCATAAGCTTTTGATCTTAGCTAGCATCGCATACGGCGTGCACGGAGACCCGGAAGATATCTTAATCGAGGGGATCGAGGAGATCACGCAGGAGGATATCTATTTTGCGCGCGAATTTGATTTCATAATCAAGCTGCTTGCGGTAGCTAAGCGTGCGTGCGACAACAAAGTCGAGCTGCGCGTCCATCCTGCGCTCATTTCAAAGGATCAAATGCTCTCAAAAGTAGACGGCGTGATGAACGGCGTGAGTATTTACGGAGACTGCGTCGGCGAGAGTATGTATTACGGACCGGGTGCGGGCGGTAGCGCTACGGCAAGCGCGGTTATAAGCGATCTCATCGACATTGCGCGCGATAACAAAAACCCGATGCTCGGATATAAAATTTTGCCGAGCGAAAATTTTATGCAAATTTTGCCGAGTGAGCAGATCCGCACGAAGTACTATTTCAGGCTGCGCGTGCGCGACGAGAAAGGCGTACTTGCGAAGCTTACAAACATTATGAGCTTAAACGATCTTTCGATCGACAGCTTTTTGCAAAAGCCGAAACTCAAAACGGACGAGGAAGTGACGCTGTTTTTCACGACGCATACGTGCTGCGAGAAGGACATAAAGCGCGCTATAAGCGTGATTAGCGGCGAAAATTTCATCACGCAAAAGCCTTTTATGATCAGGATCGAAAGCTAAGTTGAGCTTAAAAGAATACATTTTCGGCTTTGCCTGCGAGGACCGTGCGGCGGAATTTTTACGCGGCGAAGGATTTGAAATTTTAAAGCGAAATTTCCGCTGCCGCTTTGGCGAGATCGACATCATCGCGCGCAAAGACGGGATTTTGCACTTCGTAGAAGTAAAGGCCACGAGCGGCGATTACGACGCTGCAGAGCGCGTGACTGGCGCCAAGATGGCTAAAATCTTAAAAGCGGCGGAATTTTATCTGATGAGCTGCGATACGGACGAGCCGTGGCAGATCGACGTAGTGGAAGTTTATCCAAAGCAGATAAAATTTATCGCCAACATATCTTTTTAAATTAGAATTTTTATTATTTATTTAAGATAGTTAACTATAATCCGCAGAATTTTAATACAAGGAGAACATTATGGGAAAGTATATAGAGCTTACTTCGGAGAATTTCGACGTTACTAAAGAGGGTGTCGCGCTAGTCGATTTTTGGGCGCCTTGGTGCGGGCCGTGCCGTATGATCGCTCCGATCATCGAGGAGCTTGCGAACGACTACGAGGGCAAGGCTAAAATTTGCAAAGTAAATACCGACGAAGCGCAGGATCTTGCGGTGCAATTCGGCGTTCGCTCGATCCCTACGATTCTATTTTTCAAAGACGGCGAGCTAAAAGCTCAGCTCATCGGCGCGCAATCTAAGCAGATCATAGCCGACAAACTAAACTCGCTTCTGTAAATTTTAAAAGGGCGGCTTTCGCCCTTTTTCCTCCCACTCATCGTTTTATTAATTAAATTCGTAAATTTAACGCCCACGGCTTTACTTAATAAAATAATTAAGGAGAAAAAATGTTAGATTTAGCAATTATCGGCGGCGGCCCTGCGGGGTTAGCGGCGGGGCTTTATGCTACAAGAGGCGGTTTAAAGGACGTCGTGATGTTTGAGATGGGTATGCCCGGCGGGCAGATCACCTCAAGCTCCGAGATGGAAAACTACCCGGGCGTCGCCGCGGTGACCGATGGGATGAGCTTTATGGCGCCTTGGCAGGAGCAGTGCTTCCGCTTCGGCTTAAAGCATGAGATGGCGCGCGTGCTGCGCGTCTCAAAAGACGGCGATGGAAATTTTACGATCTATCTCGAGGGCGATCAAACACGACGCGCGCGTGCCGTTATCGTCGCTACGGGCTCTACTCCGCGCCGCGCGGGGATCGAGGGCGAGGATGAGTTCTTTGGTCGCGGCGTCAGTACCTGCGCGACCTGCGACGGGTTTTTTTATAAGGGCAAAGAGGTTGCCGTCCTCGGCGGTGGCGATACGGCGCTAGAGGAGGCTCTGTATCTAGCTAAAATTTGCTCCAAAGTATACCTAATCCACCGTCGCGATGAGTTTCGCGCCGCGCCTTCGACCGTGCAAAAGGTGCGCGAAAGTGAGAATATTGAGCTCATTACAAATGCGCTCGTAGAGCAGATCAAGGGCGATGCAAGCGGCGTAACGGGCGTCGTCGTCAAAGATAAAACAAGCGGTGCCACGCGCGAGCTGCAGCTGCCGGGGATCTTCGTATTCGTGGGGCTTGACGTGCGAAACGAGGTGTTAAAAGACGAAAGCGGCAAGTTCATCTGCGACATCACGCCGGGCGGGCAGGTCGCGGTAAATTTAAAGATGCAAACAAGCGTGCACGGGCTATTTGCGGCGGGCGATATGAGACAGGATGCGCCTAAACAGGTCGTTTGCGCGGCAGGCGACGGCGCGGTTGCCGCACTTAGTGCGATCGCATATCTGCAAGGACACGATAAATAGGCCTATATTCGGCGTAAAATTTCACGGCGCGGCGGGCGAAGCTACTTCCGTCGCGCTTTTTAAATTTAAAAGCCCGCGTCAAATTTGAATGAAATAATGAAATTTTGACGCAAGGCGGCTCAAATTTAAAATTTCGTCAAATTGAGCCGCAAAATAATGCTATCGTCTTTTGCGGAAACGCTTCCGAGCCGAAACGTCTTTTAAAAATTCAGATAAAATTTTATTGTCTTTCGTAGAAAGTTGCAAGGGCGTCTTCCGCCGTTTTTCTATTATTAAATGCCGATCTTATCTTAATAACATCATCAATTATATCTTTAGTCACTATAAATTTATCCGATAAACTTACGCTCTTATCGGCATTCACGATAAAATTTAATTCGATCGCAGCCTGTGGCGGCAGCTCTGCTGCCCTTCCAAGCTGTAGCCTTATTTGGCTAGGCGTTAGCTGCGAATAATAAGCGACGTCTTCTAATGAATCAATAATATTACTCATATAAATCGCAGAAGTTTTTGGTTCACCATCCTTTAGTATTTCATCTTTTAATTTATCGTCGCAATCAACTGGCTTTTTTTGAAATGAGTAATCTATTTTGCCTCTGTCTTTGAGCTCCTCTTGAAATTTCGTCTCATTTATTTTGCAATGTTCATTTGCCAATTTAAGTAAACGCTGTTGTTTATCATCAGATTTATCTTTATAGAAAAGCACGGCACCTCTTAAAGACGTGTTTAGCGTAGCCTCTTTATATTTTTTGTTAAAGGCATCTACATCGACCTTTACTTTCTCCATATCCACGTCGCAAACCATCTTAACTGTCTTTAATCCGCCGTTTTCCTCTTTGCTCCAGGTGATATTTTTGCAGATTTTCGAGCCCTCGATCGCCGCGCCGATACTCATAGATTTAAAATCTGGCAAGGTGTAGTTTTTCACGAGCCCTACCTCATCCTCGCCGCATCCTACTAAAATCAATGCCGCTAGCGCAGCGCTTAGTACATATTTCATCTTCGCTCCTTTGAGATAAATTCTGAAAATAATGCTACCCCCCCCTACTTAAAAACGTATAAATTTAGAGCTAAAATTTGAAATAAATTCGCAAAGCGCTAGAGATCAAGAATCGTAAAAGTGAAATTTTATGAAAGAATTTGGCGAGAGAGGGAGGGAATCGAACCCCCCGGAAAACGGTCAACCGCCCTCCTATCGGATTTGAAGTCCGCAGACGCCACCAGGTCGCCATCCTCTCCAAATGGGGGAATTATAGCGAGATAAAATTTATTTAGCTTTAAAGAGGCTAAATTTTAATCCCTTTCGGCTCATTATTAGCGAAGGTAGGATTATGAGCGCGCCCAAAAGCAGCAGGCTCATCACCAAACATATCAGCAACCCGAAGTAGATCGTAGGCCAGAAATTGCTCATCATCATTACGCTGAATCCCAAAATGATCGCAAACGACGTATAATACATCGCGTATCCGATACTTGCGTGGCTCGCGCGGATCGCCGCGGCCTCGCCGCCGCTGCGCGCAAACTCCCGCTTGTAGCGGTAGATGTAGTGGATGACGTCGTCCACGCCGATACCGATGCTAATCGCCGCTATCGTGATACTCATGATATCCAGCGGAATGCCCGCAACCCCCATGATGCCGAAGCAGGCGCAAAGCGGGATTAAATTTACGACGATCGCGATAAGAGCATATGAAAACGAGCGAAAGATGATCACAAAAAGCACGAAAAGCACGAGCACGGTGATACCCAGGGTGTCTATCTGCGAGCTCATTAGGCTTTGAAGCATATTGTTGTAAAGCACCATTATACCGCTGATCTGCGCGCTTGCCTGCTCGCCCGCGAGCAAAGAATTTAGCCCGCTTTGCAGATCTTTTAGGAATTTCGCTCTGCGTAAGCGCGGATCGCTGTCTATCGTGCGGACGCTAAAGTGCGCTTCGTTCGCCTTGATATTTACAAAAGGTGAAAGCACCATCTCGCGGTAGTTTGCCGGCATTTCAGAGTAGATCAAAGCAAGGCTTAGATCATCCAGATCGCGCCCTTGATTAATCTGCTTGCCGAGCTTCAAAAGTGATGCGAGCGAGCTTACGTTGCCGATAAACTCGTGCCCCGTGACGTTTTTGTCCTTCAAAAAATCATCTATTTTGCTGATGATGCGCATCTTTTCGGATGTAAACCAATACTGCGGCTTGTTTTCGTTGGCGGCGTATTCGGCTTCAAAATCGCCAAAATCGTCGCTCGCGGTGGAATTTTGCTCTAAATTTTGTGTATTATTTTGCGTAATTTCAAGATTTTTGATACGCAGCACGAGACCTTTATTTAGCTTGAGATAAAACCCCTCAAGCTTTGCAAAGCCCACGTCCAGCTGCGAAATCGCAATACCGTGTTTTAGGCCTACCGCGCAGACTATAAAAAGTATGGTTATGCACAAAAAAAATCTAGCCAAAGTTCTAAACATCATCGCCTCATTAAAAAACTCCGCCCCAAAACCAAATCGGGCATGCCGAAAAACTGCGCTTATAATATGAAATTTATTCAAAATTTTGGCTTATTTGCCTATAATTTCAGCTAAATTTTGAAAGGAATGCATGAAATTCTTTATAAAGCTCATCAAAGCGGCGTGCATTTGTATCGAGCTTGCGGCTATCGTCCTTTTGGCCGTAGGCTTTGATCTGCACGAGCGCGTCGGCAACGCGACAACCGTGCAGATAGGTCAGGGCAGCTCAACGAAAATTTTATCGCAACTCTCAAAGAGCTATCCAAAATTTAGCAAATTCGACGCGAGGCTGCTTTCTTTTTACGGCGGCGCAAAAACTGGCGAGCTGGAGCTTAGCGGCGAAAATTTGCCCAAATACCAATTTTTGTATGAGCTAAGCGTCGCAAAGCCCGTGATGAACGAGATCAAGCTGATCCCGGGCGAGACTACGATCGTCTTTTTAAAACAGCTTGCGAAAGATCGCGGGCTAAGCTTTAGCGAGCTTGAGCGAGAATACAACGCCACGGCGCCGTTTTACGAGGGCTTTTTGGTGCCTGAAACCTACAAAATTAGCAAAAACGAAAGCGAAAAAAATATCATTGACCACCTCATCTCAAGCGCGCAAAAATTCCACGAAGGATTGTCGCGCGAGCTTAGCGGCGACTATAACGCCACGGCGTGGAAGCAGGTGCTGATCAAGGCCTCGGTTATTCAAAAAGAGGCCGCAAACGCAGATGAGATGCCCCTCGTAGCCTCCGTCATCGACAATCGCTTAGCCAAAAATATGCGCCTTCAGATGGACGGCACGCTGAATTACGGCGAGTTTTCGCATGTCAAGATCACTCCGCAGCGTATCCGCACCGACACCAGCCACTACAACACCTACCTCAACGACGGACTTCCGAAAGAGCCCGTGTGCGTGGTCTCTCGCGATGCGATACGCGCCGTTTTTGCGCCCGCAAAGAGCGAGTATCTGTATTTTATGCGAAATAAAAAGACGGGGCTTCACGATTTTGCGCGCACACAAGCCGAGCACGAGCGCAACGTAAAGGCGCAGAGGTAAAATTTAAGTCCGTTTCGGCATCAAATTTAAAAAACGAGATTTCGTCTTTAAATTTTAAAATTTAAACCCCGCAGTTATAAAAATGCGGGCCGATATTTGGGAGATAACAATGAAAATAGCGATATTCGGCGCAGGAAACATCGGTGCGGCGGTAGCGAACGATCTTATCGTAAGCGATGCTTTGAGCCAAAAGATAGATAGCATTGCGCTTGTGGATGCTGTAGAGCGGATCGCGCGCGGCAAGGCACTCGATCTAGCCCATACGGCGGCGGTTTATGAGCGCGACCTGCGCATAAGCGGCAGCACGGAGCCCGGCGACATAGCGGAGGCAGGCATCGTCGTGATCACGGCGGGGCACGCAAGAAAGGCGGGGCAGAGCAGGGAGGAGCTGTTTGGCGTAAACGCTGCCATCGTCGCTCAATGCGCGCGAGATGCCGCAAAATATGCGCCTAACTCCATTATCGTCGTCGTTACCAATCCGCTTGATCTGATGGTCTATGCGGCGCTGCAGGCCAGCGGGTTTGCAAAAGAGCGCGTCATCGGCATGGCGGGCGAGCTAGACGGCGCGCGGCTTAAATTTGAACTCGAGCGAGCGAGCGGCAAGGAAATTTCATCGATGAGAAGCGCGATCGTGGGCCCGCATAGCGAAGAGATGATCGCGCTTAAAAATGAGCTAGGATTTGAAATTTCGGATGAAATTTTCGAGCGTGCGGTGCAAAATACCAAACGCGCCGGCGCGCAGATCGGCGAGCTGCTGGGCACGTCGGCGTATTTGGCGCCCGCTGCGGGCATCGTAAAGATCATAAAATACATTCTTTTTGATACCTGCGGCACGCTCGCCTGCTGCGTCGCGGATAGATCGGGAGTGCCTTTGGGGCGCTTCGTAAGCGTCGGCAAAATGGGCGCGATAGAGAGAAATTTCGCCTACTCGGGCGAGTTTTATGAGCAGCTCGAACGGATGCGTGAGCGGATAGCGGAGCTAAAGTTTTAGTGGAAATAGAGCGAATTCAGCGCGATGCGGAATTTACAGATCTAAAATTTTAAAGCGCAGAATTCTTGCGATAGAATTTGCAGCATCAAATTTCACTCCGGCAAGAAATTTAAGCTCGCAGAATTTTACAGCGTAAAATTTCATAAAGCAGGATCGCGCCGCGCAAAATTTTATGCCACAGAATTTGCAGCGGATGGTGCGAAATTTTGCGGCGCGGAGCGGCGCGGAGCGGGCGCGTGAAAATCGCGCTTTTCGGCGGCAGTTTCGATCCGCCGCACGCAGGACACGACGCCGCGGTAAGGGCGATTTTATCAAGCCTAAAGCCCGATTTGCTGGTCATAATGCCGTCGTTTCTAAACCCGTTTAAAAAGAGCTTTTCGGCGCCGCCGCAGCTACGGCTTAGATGGTGCCGCGCGCTGTGGAGCGACGCCCCGCACGTGAAGGTGAGCGATTATGAAATTTCGCAAAACGTGCCGGTACCCACGATACAAAGCGTGAAATTTCTGCTCGAAAAATACGGCGGAAACGGCAAAATCGCGGCAGAGGTGGCAGCCGCGGCGAGTGAAACCCGAAGCGCGGATAAAATTTCAAGCGCCGCTTCAAGCAGAGCGCCCAGCGCAATCATGAACGAAATTTCAAACTCCGTCGGGAATAAAATTTCGAGTACGAGCAGAATTCCGAACACTGCCCGAAACGAAATTTCAAATGCAAGCGGAATTATAGTCGCAGATGAAATTTTAGGTGCCGTCAGGAACGAAATTTCGGACGTTGTCACAATTCCAGGCTCCGTTAAAGTTCCTAGTGCTGTTGGAGACAAAATTTCGAGCACTGTCGAGAGTGAAATTTCAAGCGCAAGCGAAATTTCAAGCGGCAATGCAAATTGCATTGCTGATACAGGTGATGTAAATGACGCAAATAGTGTAGGCGGCACAGGCGGCGCAAATTACATGAATGTTGCAAATGATGTGCATGACGCGAGCGATGTGAGCAGTGCAGATGAAGCAAGCAAAGCAAACAGCGCGAACCATATAGACGAAGCACCAAAGCTCTACATCGTCGTGGGCGCCGACAACCTAGCCGAGCTTCATAAATGGCGCGATTTTAGCGAGCTTCAGAAATTAGCGGAGTTTGTTGTGCTTACGAGGCCCGGCTACGAGATCCCGCGGCACTGGGCGGACCTAAGGCAGATCGAAATTGCCGTAGATGCGAGCTCAAGCGATTTTAGGCGAGATTTCAAAGGCGAAATCCCGCCCAAGATCGCAGCAGAGGTCATAAAATTTTATAAAAGGAAAGATATGCAAGATCCAAAGCAAAGGGCGGAGCGGATCGCCGAAATTTTAAACGAAAAGAAAGCCGAAGACGTCCAGATCATCGATATGGAGGGGCGCGAATACATCGCAAAATTCGTAGTTATCGCCACTATGTTGACCACCCGCCACGCCGCCTCGCTCATCGAGGAGCTAAAAAGCGCGCTTAAGCCGCTCGGCGAGGAGTTTTTGGCTATCGAAAGCGGCGATGAGTGGAGCGTCGTCGATCTCGGCGACATCATAGTCCATCTCATCAGCGAGACTTACCGCGCCAAATACAATATCGAGGACTTCCTCGACAAGCTCAAAAAAGAGCAATTTTAAGGAGGGAGCGTGCCGAGACAGACCTGGAGCAGCAAGCTCACATATATCTTAACCGTCGCAGGCGCCACGATCGGCTTTGGTTGCACGTGGCGGTTTCCGTATTTAGTCGGCGAAAATGGTGGTGGCGCCTACGTGCTCATATTTTGCATCGCGATGATCGTGCTTGGAATCCCGATGATCTTAGTAGAAAACGTCATCGGACGTCGCGCGCTAAGAAACTGCGTCGATGCCTTCGCAGCGCCCAAAAAGGACGGCTCGCGCATAAAGTCGGCATGGAAAATCGTAGGCATCATGGGCGTAATCGGCGCGTTTGGAATTTTAGCCTATTATATGGTCCTTGGCGGCTGGGTGCTAACCTATATCGTAAACATCGTAAGCGGCAACTTCGACCTCTCCGCGCGGATCACAGACCCCGCATTTACGCAAAAATTCTACGCAGATCACATCGAAAATAGCCCGCTCGGCGTCGGAGCTTACACGCTCGTTTTCATAGCGATCAACTGGTACATTTTGAAAAACGGCATCATCGAGGGGATCGAAAAATTCGTAAAATTTCTAATGCCCGCGCTATTTTTATGCTTCATAGCGGTGATCCTTACAAATTTAACGCTTGAGGGCGCAAAGGAAGGCGTGAAATTTTATCTCGGCGTCGATTTTGCCAAGATCACGCCCAAGCTTTTGATCGACGTTTTGGGTCAGGTCTTTTTCGCGCTCTCGCTCGGTTTCGGCGTGATGATCACGCTGTCGAGCTTCCTCAACAAAGACGAGAAGCTGATGCAAACAGCCACCATCACCGCAGTCGTAAACACCCTCATCGCCGTACTTGCGGGCTTTATGATCTTCCCGTCGCTCTTTAGCGCAGGGCTTGAGCCGAGCAGCGGCTCGTCGCTGGTTTTTAAGAGCCTTCCGATCGCGTTTTCGCACATGCCGTTCGGTAACGCCGTCGCAGTGGTCTTTCTCTCGATTTTGCTCATCGCCGCGCTTACGACGTCCATCACGATCTATCAGGTCATCATAAATTTTGTCGAGGAGCGCTTCTCATTTTCAACGTTAAAGGCGGTAAATTTAACGCTTGGCAGCGTCTTCGTGCTCGGCAACCTGCCCTGCATACTCTCAAGCAGCGTGCTTGCGGACGTTAAAATTCTAGGGCGCTCGGTTTTTGACGCCTTCGACTTCGTAAGCGCGAACGTATTTTTCGTGCTAACGGCGCTTCTGTGCTGCATCTACGTGGGCTGGGTGCTAAAAAAGGACGCGATCTACGAGCTCACCAACGAAGGCGATTTGAGCGCAAGACTCGCGGGAGTTTGGTTTTTATATGTCAAATTTATCCTGCCGCTCATCATCGCGGTGATCTTCGGATACGGGATTTTCGGCTAAATGTAAAGCCGCGAG